>JGI24123J20310_1000190_pt1 | contig 46594 bp, 47 predicted proteins | sample SubbioCR12Aug_5A_FD_20310 | JGI IMG/M metagenome (IMG submission 20310)
AAANGCGCCACAAAAAGGAGTTTACGAATCCAGCGCTGTTGTCGGGGCTGTGGGTCTTCCTCTCCATGCTCGAAATCATGGACGCCTACTCTCAAGAAGAACTGGATAGTTTGAAGGCAACCGCTCAGCAATTTTTAGGAAAAGATGTGTAGATACTTATGCCATGGAGGTGGACTCTCTCGATACACTCATACGGATTAAGGAAAAGGCGGAGAAGCGGGGCGTGAACCACGCCCTTATCACCGACGCGGCCCACACCTGTTTCAGCGAACCCACCATCACCTGCATCGGCCTCGGCCCCATGACGAAAACCGACGGCAACGCCCTGACAAGGGATGCCCGTATGCGCCCTTGATAAGCCGGATCGGCGCGAAAGGGTGCGCCAAGAGGCGAAGATCCGCCGTTATTTGGGAAAATCGAGAATATGCGCCCAAAGGCATTGGAATTGGCTATTAGGCCTATTGGGAGCGAAACTGCAAAAAAGCGACATCTGAGGCATAAACACTCAGTAAGCCTTGTACAGCAAGGCTTTCAAACAACCTCTCTCAAAAACCTACATTTTAAAATGATTGAAATATCAAGCTGGGTTTTAGAGTCAATCTTTTTCTCAAAAGCAGTCTATCAATAAATTGAATTTTGCTCAATGCGGAAGTAGCAACTCCGACCCCTATGTATAGTGCCCGACTATGAATAGATGGGATTTATTTCGACGTTTACCCCACCAGCCACTAGCTGTTGCCAGTGGAGTGCTACACATAGTTTTAATGCTTGGCGGGCTGCTTAAACTCCTTCCATGTTGGACGATAGCTTTAATGGATGAAATTCAGGGCGTCATTAATGCAAGTTAGGCATGAAATCATAAAAAACGGGAGCGAATTTGCACTCAATCAGTTGTCTGCATAAGTGAAGGTTGGCAGAGGTCGTTGAAATTTCGGAAGCGAATAAATTTTCACCTCAGAAATTCGGTAAAACTATGTAAAGCTTCTGATCTGAGGGTTGTTCGAAATGCCAGTGAAACCAGCCTTTGCCACAGATGGAAATTTACGGCTATACATAGTTGGGCACTATACATAGGGGTCGGCTGCCGACGATCAAATCTTACCCAACCTAGCCAAGAGCTATCCGACAGTCAAATTCCAACCACTTGATCAAGTTCAATGATCAAGATTGTCAGCCTTCATTCCAACCTCATTTTGCAAATAGCCAATTAATGTTGGTGATCAGGTTTTTTGGAATGACCCTGACCAAGGGCTAAGTAGCGGTATCTACACCATAGATGCCGTCCTGACCGAAAACGGTAAATTGCTCCACGGCAGCGACATCTGCCTTCTTAAAAATGATGCAGGCTCGCAAGCAGAAGTCTTTGCCCATGAGCTAAGTTAACATTCGAACGAAAGGCACGCTAAAACAGGTGTCTTTCGAATTTCACAGCCAGACGGTATCGTGCATAATGTTCATACCGTCTTCCCAGAATGTTCTTTCAGAGTGCATTGTGGAAAGACGGAATTTTTGCAGTTCTCTAAGAGAGCTCAAAAGCAAGTGCCCATTCAGCACTCAAAATAAAGAACCTGTTAAGCGCTTCGGCGTGATGATTTTAACGGCGTTGCCGTATTTTAACCCTCTGGGAGACTATTTCCTTTGAGGGTAATGGTCTCCATTTTTACGTTACTGTTATTAAGGAGCACCATCATGTACAACAAATCGCAATTAATTGGACGTTTAGGCCGTGATCCTGATGTTCGCTTTACGGCTGAAGGCAAAGCAGTTGCCAACTTAGCCGTTGCGACCAAAGAATCATGGAAAGATAAAGCCTCAGGCGAGCGTAAGGAAAGTACGGAATGGCATCGAGTCGTTCTGTTCGGAAAGCTTGCTGAAATTGCGCGTGATTATCTTCATAAAGGCGCTTTAGTTATGCTTGAAGGTCCTATCCGGACCCGCAAGTGGCAGAAAGATGGCGTTGATCAATTTACGACTGAAATTCATGCCGACACAATGAAAATGCTAGGAGGCAAAAATGATAATTCTTCTGGATCATCAACTTCCTCTATTCGTACAGCTAATTCATCCCCGTCATCATCTAAACAAGAACCTGCTTACAGCGCAGATTTTGACGATGATTTTGACGATATCCCGTTCTAGCGGTCACCTTAGACGCAAATTAGCCTGAACACTGTTCCGTCTTTTTTGAGCGTCGCTAACTATTAACCTTTGCCCTTTGGGACATCATTTGTCCCCTTGGGATTCGTGATGTTCCTTCCTTTTTTATCTTTTAGGAGTTACACCATGACTGTTAGTAAACAATCCCTGTTCAAGAAATTCGCCGATAAATTCAACTTTACCGACGAAAAAAAGCTCACCGACACGCTGAAAGCCACGGCTTTCAAGGTTAAAGACGGTGAAGTAACTGATGAACAAATGACGGCTTTGTTGATCGTTGCTGATCAATATGGGCTGAATCCTTTCACCAAAGAAATATTTGCTTATCCCGATAAGCAAAATGGCATTGTCCCTGTCGTATCAGTTGATGGTTGGTCTCGCATCATCAATCAGCACCCCGATATGGATGGTCTGGAATTCGTCTATGACAGCACCTGGATCACTGATCTTCCAGGCGCTAAACCCTGTCCGGCGTCGATCGAATGCGTCATTTATCGGAAGGGCAGAACCCATCCGGTTCGTATCAAGGAGTTTTTAGATGAAGTCTACCGGCCGCCGTTTCAAGCTACTAAAAATAATCAGCCCTATTCGATCAGCGGGCCTTGGCAATCTCATACCAAGCGTCTGCTTCGGCACAAGGCCTTGATTCAATGCTCTCGTATTGCCTTTGGTTTCACCGGTATTTATGACCAGGATGAAGCTGATCGTATTATCGAAGGCCAGGCAGAAGTTATTATCAATCCTGCTTCAGATCCAAGTGACAATGCCAAGCGCATTCTTCCCAAGCTCATCAAAAGAGCTTCTGAAAACGCTTCATGGCAAGCGGCAATTGATTATGCCGGCGAAAATTTCGCTGGCATTGATTTGAATTTCATTACGCAGGAACTCAATAAGGCTAAAGCAGCTGCTGAAGCCGTATTGCTTGATGCTCAGAATGAAACTCAATTGCCACTGGAACAAGGCGATGCGGCTCCCCATGAGAAAACCATGCCTCCATCGGGAGCCACTGACCCAAAAAAGCCAAACAGTCAGCATTTTACTAAAGCGCGCGAGGCTTTAAGCTGATTGTTTCGTTCTAACACTTAACCCTAATGGGCATCCTTTATGCCCATTTTGGGAATACAGGGTGCCTCTTTCTTTCGGAGAGTCATCATGATTAAAAGGTTATTTCTTAACAAAATACCGGTAAAAAAAATATCGCCTGACGTGTTTGTCAGACGAAGCTACGAAATGTACGACCAACCAACCGTGATCCGTCGTCACGGCATGTATTTTCGAGAAAAACTTTGGAAGGTCAAAAAGTCAGATCACCATAAGGGAGATTGATCATGAAAGTGATCAGTCTCACGCAGCGAACGCCAGACTGGCATGCGTGGAGAAATTCGGGTATTTCAGCATCGGAAGCCGATATCGTCTTAGGACTCAATTCTTACAAGACAAGGTATCGTCTCTGGGCAGAAAAAAAGGGACTGATCCTACCTGAAAATCTAGATCGAAACCCCCATGTTCGGCGCGGCATTCGATTGGAACCAGTCGCTCGTCGAGCTTTTGAAGATCGCCACAACACCCTGCTGTTACCCCTGTGTGCGGAATCCGATGAGCACCCGTTCCTGCGTGCTTCATTTGATGGTATTGACGACAACGGTATCCCTGTTGAAATCAAAGCACCAACGGAAGCCAACTTTCGTGACGCCCATTGTGTTGACGATCCTGAAACATCATCGTCCATCATTTCAGAAGAAGATTTTCGCGATGCTCAACAAAATCGAAAGGAATCCAAGTTATACAAGCGCTATTACTTTCAAGTTCAGCAACAGATAGTGGTTGCGAATTCGGACAGGGCTTGGCTTTCGCTTTATCTCAATGAGCGCGAGTATTTGGATATTCCGATTCCTCGTGATGACGCGATCATCAACACGATCATTTTCGAAGCAAGAAAGTTTTGGGAATGCTTGAAGACCAATACACCTCCTGAGAGAGATCCCACTAGAGATGTTTTTATTCCATCTGGTGTAGAGCTCGATCACTGGAATACATTGGCTTTCTCATACCACAATGCCGAGGCAATGATTTTCGATTACAAGTCGAAAATTAAGGCGCTTGAAGAAGAACAATCTCAAATCGAAAGCAACTTGCTGCAATTGATGGGAGATTTTGCGCATGCTGAAAGTGCTGGTTTGCGTGTTAGTCGTTTTCTGCAGCAAGGCACCATTGATTACAGAGCAGCCCTCAAATCATTGGCTCCTGATCTTGATCCCGCTTTTTTGGAGCAGTTCAGGAAATCGCCTTCCGAGCGTTCTCGCTTCACGAGAAAAGATGAAGGCCATGCGTCTGTGCCTTATTCCATGGAAGAAATCATGTCTTCAATTCAACAAGATGATTACTGGTTTTAACTGACCAACAGTCATTTTTTCATTTACCCACCGGGGAACCTCGTCCCCGTTTGGGCACGCACGTTCCCCTTGTTTTTTTGGAGGTGTCATGTGCGCAAAACCTACTTCAAAGGGAAAGACCGTTCTTTCAATTTGGATTTATTTGACGATTGGGACTGGCTATTTGGTCCGGAACCTGTCGTTGAGGAAATTCCCTTGTGGTCGGAACAAGACATCATGGACATCAGCGAATGTCTTCTAGAGGATTCGTTGAGGAACCTGTTCGATACGCGATGTTCGATGAAAACCGTTGCGGAAATTCATCAATGGATGATCGCTATCAACGATCCCAATCCGTTTAGTTTTGTGAATTGCTGCAAACTAGCCGGCCTTGATGCCGACGAACTTCGAGATACGATCCTTGATCGCTTGAAACGAATTCGTCGTACTATTCATTTACATTAACCCATACCGGGGAAACACGCTTTCCCCTATCGATGGGCATTGTGGTGTTTCCCCTTTTTTTCTTGAATTAGGAGAAACACCGTGTCCGAAATGAAAAATTTCGCCGTCACCTACACCATCGACTATCAACATCGCGTGGTTGTTGGTGTTTCGGCTTTGAATACCGAATCCGCCATCGAAATTGCCACCAAAGCATTTGATGATGGTGTGATTTGGGACGATACGCCTGAGATGCCGCTTCTTTTCGATGATTACGAAGAAGTTGAAGGCGAAACACTGCAATTTTCTGCTGAAGCAATTCAGGCTTTTCCACAACCCGATTCTTCGGTCACACAGATCAAAGCCAATCAGTTTGCGTTTTATTGCGCACAGGCTTTGTTGGCTGGCGAAACAACGACAGCGCTTGAATTTGCAAACAAGGCTTTGCCCCAAGTCGTTCCCTCCCAACCGGAAGAATCGACCTGGCAAGTTAAAAGCGAAAATGGTTGCGAGCCTTTCGAGGTGACCGCTGTTAATCAGGAAGAAGCGCTTCGTGACGCTTTGTTCGCCATTGGCTGGTCAGTTTCACCCAAAACGTGATCTGTCACTGGTTGCACTCATTTTTTTTAATTAACCCATTGGGGAGATGTTTTGCTCCCTCAGGGTGCTGCATCTCTCTGTTCATTTAGGGAGAAATCCATGCCCAACGAAACCATTGAAAATGCCTTTGCGTATCAAGCCTGCCAGTCGATTTTAACTGGCGATCAAAAAGCCGCAATTGACTACGCCAAAAAAGCATTTCCATCGCTACTGGATGAGCCAGAAACCGCTTGTTTGACTACTGTGCAGTTGCTTGATCTTGCTCAAGATCATCATCTTGATATTTCACTGTCTTTAAACGGGGGCTATCGCACAGGGTTTTATTTGGGGGCAAAATCGCCACTAGGCCTTCATAACCATAAAGGATTCGATGGACTGTCTCATCAAGTACTGCCTGTCGAGCTATTGCGTTATTACCCAAATCCGCTTGAAAAGGTTTGGCGTATCGATCGTAAAACGCCCGCAAAATCGGTCTATCGGACTCTATCCAGTCTTCGTCAATCGATAGTTAAGCGATTTATCAGCCTCTCGTATTGTTCGCCGCTGATTTACTTCTATTAACGCGATTGATTTTAATCTTTAACCCAATAGAGGGACGACCTATTTCCCTCTATCGGAAATTGGGCGTCACTCTTCATTTTAGGAGAGCAACGTGACGCTTAACTTGCAGACATCGATTGTTTCAAAAGAGGCCGGATCATTTCTCGTTCGGAAAGTACCCAGTATTTTTACTAATCGTACTGGCAAACTCGACATTGTGATTCACAAAGAAACCGACGGAAGTTGGGGCGCTTTGTATGATGGCAAGCGCTATTTCATTGCGCTGATTTTTGAAGCCGAAACCTATCGGCCTATTCGATCCAGTCATTCGGTTCCGAAAGAACTACTGGATAATCTGGTTGCATGGGGATTTTGATCATGAAAGCCAGACTCGAAGACGGCTCGATCGTCACTCTCGAAAAAGACTGTCGTTGCATCGATCACGAAGGACCTCATTGGCTCCATTCCGATCACGTGTACCGCCAACTGAATCTTCAGTTGCTCGGTCAAGGTATGTCGCAAACACAGGCTTTTGCCATCGAAGAACTCGCCCGGTTAACGCGCAAACTTTCCATTATGAAAGCTAAACGCATCGCCGAACTGCTCGCATAACCGTATTCCTATCCAGGAATAGTGCTGTTAACCCTCGCGGAATCATTTCCGCCCGGGAATGACGCCGCGAATTATAATTTTCAATTCAAGGCGTCATCCATGTCTCACATCCTTTCTTACAAACATTTGGTCATCAAATTCCCGCATGAAACAGTGCAGGAACAACTGGCTGATTTTCCGCATTCCTTTTGGCGAGATCAGTTCATCTTGCTCGAACTCTGTGGTCCCAGCAATTGCACGACTTTTCATCCGCTCACAGGGCGAGATGTTTATGCCAGAAACTGGGCCACTCGCGCCAAAGGCGATGCCACTGAAATCATCGAAGAAGCCTGCCGTTCAGCTGCGTATTGCGAAGGCCGGAATCTGCGCTTCTATAGGGAACGCGATACAACCCCTGAACGCTATATCCGTCGGGTTCGAAGTGCTTTGTCTGCACCGGTATCCGTTCAAGAAGCGAACTATTGGGGAATTTCATTGCCCGTTCAACTCGATCAAAAGCTCGTCAAAGACGCCCCGTATGCGATTGACCTGCTCAATCAGCATGCGTCCTGGCACGAGAACGATGCCAACGAACGCTATTGGATGTTGTACCCGTTAACGTCCTTAAAGGATGCCGCCATCTTGTTCAAATTTCGGTTTTTACCTTTGTCGCCATGGTGCTTTATAGAAACCAACGGCCCTTGTTTTGAACATGAAGCCCGTGGACTTTTTTCATCATCAAATTCACGCGCTGCCTAAATGCTTGGGGTTTCAATTTTTTATTAAATTCGTCTGCAGTTTTGGCTTGTTCCTCAAGAACGCCCTAACTTAACTAGACAAAATTTTCATGCCACCGAAAGACGACCTTATTCAGGCGTCTTTCGAATTTCACAGCCTGACGGTATCGCGCATAATGCTCATACCGTCTTCCCAGAATGTTCTTTCAGAGTGCATTGTGGAAAGACCGAATTTTTGTAGTTCTCTAAGAGAGCTCAAAAGCAAGTGCCCATTCAGCACTCAAAATAAAGAACCTGTTAAGCGCCTTTGGCGTGATTTTTACTTTTACCCATCGGGAACAATTCAATTCCCATGGGGAATATTTTGTCTCCCGATTTTTTACTTAAATTTGGAGATAAGTCATGAAACAAGTTGCCATGAAAGTTAATCAATCCAACCTGGTCAAAAGCTTGAAATTCAGCTTTACCAATAAGACCACGGTTCTGGGTGAACTCATGCAAAACGCCCGACGCGCAGGCGCAACTTCAGTAAATTTCGATTTTGCACCCGAGACTAAGATTCTTCGCGTGACAGACAACGGTTGTGGCATCGATTCTATCGAGACGTTGTTGACTGTCGCAGAATCGGGTTGGGACGCTGATGTTGTGGCTCAAGAGCATCCATTCGGCATAGGATTTTTGTCGGCTTTGTTTGCCTGCCGACATATCACTGTCGTCAGTAAAAGCGGAAGAATATCCGTCAATACCGATGATGTTCTGTCATTCAAACCGGTTGAAATAACACCTGTCCCAGAATGGGACAACGTAACAACCATTACCATGGTTGCTGTTGATCTTGAATTGAGCCGTGTCGAACATGAACTTAAGCGTCTTGCTTCGGCGTTTCCCATAGCTGTTCTGTTCAATGGCACCGAACTCGATCGTCCTCATGCGATAAATTCCGGTCTTAAATTTTTAGAGACTGAAGTTGGCCTGATTTCTCTTGCTTGTTTTGATCAGCCGAACGTGAACAACTATGCCTATGTCATGTATTTACAGGGCCTACCTATCTACAAGTCCTCAAGCTATGGATCATTTGGTTCGCCTGGTTATCATGTTATTCACCTTGACTCGTCAAAGTTTTTCGGCCGGTTACCTGATCGAGACGAATTGGTTGACAAAGATGAAGTGGTAAATTTGGCAAAGGCTGCTTTAAAAGGCGAAATAGAGAAACACTTGCTGTTAATGAAGTCCAGTATGCCTTTCGAAACATTTGTTGCTTATTACGACATGATCAGTGAATGGGGTTTGTTATCAATTCTCAACGATGTGCCGGTAATTCCCATCAAAGCGTTAACCGAATATTCATCCTATCCGAATTGCTCTGAAGAAAGCTTTGGTGAATTTGAAACTCGTCCAGCTAAACCCATACATCAAAACGAGGTAATCTCTGGCCAAGTCCAGTTGGTAACTTTCGATGAATGTATCGAAGCAGAAGGATCTGCTCTGTCGATGTATGTATTTAAAAAAGGATTCTACGTCTATCCTGCAGGTTCAAAAAAACTGGATGAAGGCCATTGGCTGCTCAATCATCTACGAGATCTCAACCAAGAATCCGTTCGTATTGAACTTATCAATGAATCTCATCGCGCTTATTTCGATGGGCAATTTATTTGTATTAATGCGGTTTTTTGTCAGTCCTATCAGATTTGGGTTGGTGACGATAATGCCGAAATTGACGATGACGCCATGTTTGATGGTTCCAACGCCATTGTTCCCGAAAAGGATACAACTGGCTCTGTTGTAACGCAGGCTTCTTCGTTCCGGGATGAAGGCGATTTTCAACAGTCTGCTTACGATCAAGATGAATATGATTTCTCGCAGTTTGTTGTCGCAAATACCTCATCGGATCCTGCCCATGCCTTGAAGCAATTGCTGCCTGGTTTTAGCGCCTGTCCTTCGGTATTTGGCAAATCATTCGTTGTTACGCTTGATGAAAATGGTCGTGTTGCCTCAGTAACATCTGCCTAATCTTTTTTTCTTTAACCCGACCGGGGATCATTCTCCGTTTCGGATTGATGGTCACCGGTCATTTTTATAAGGAATTATTTATGAATCTGTCCCTTAGTAACCCAGTCGTTCAATCTCAAGTTGCTTCCGATTTGTTTTTAAAGCAAGCCCGTTATGACCGGCTTCATCATTTGAGACGACTTCAATGGCTTAGCCAGCAAGAACCATGCTGGTCATGTGGAACGCCTGTGTCACCGTCCGATGTTTACCAAATGATCAGGGCGAGCAAGCTTGTCCTAGATATGCCTCCAATGGCTTTTAACCATTGCGACATCAACAATAGCCACTACGTTGCTTTACTCGATCAATTCGCATTGAAAAACGCTCTTTAATGAAGCATTTATAAGAGTAATTACTAATTTAACCCCATCTGGGAGAACTCAATCTCCCATTCGGGCGCATGTTTTCTCTTGGATGGTTTTCCTTCCTGGCGGCCGGGGCTTAGTTGATGTTCCCCGACATACGGAGGGCATCAAGTAAGTCTCGGTTGTTGGGACATTACTAGGAGTCTGTCGGTCTTAAGGATTATGCTTGATCGCTTTTAAAAAAAGTCACAAAAAAACACCCAAAGCAATCAAAATCATGCTGTTTTTAGCTCAGTTTAATTGGCCATTAACAATGAGTCCCTTTTACTCAAGACGTAAGACGCAAAGACGCTTTAGATTGAACGCCATACACACCAGTAGCCACTCACCTTGCACAGCGTCTAAACCACGTAGCATAAAACGACGAAAGCCCATCACCTCTTTGATAATACCAAACACGGGTTCTACGGTAGATTTGCGTTGGGCATAGAACGCTTTACCGGCTTCGGTCTTCATGCGGTGTGCCATGGCGTTTACCGAATCAGGGTCTTTCGGCGCTTCGGGGACTTTGGCAAACCGTTCTTCCAGTGTTGGGTTGTGATATTGGCGGTCACTGGGCATATAAGGCTCAATACCAGCCTTCTCGAATCGCTGGGTGTTATCTTTGCTGAAATAACCACTATCGGCTGCTGCTTTTGCGATGTTGCCGAGATCGTCCGGCAAGCGCGAAAGCACATCTAATGCCGGGGCCACTTCTTGTTTGTCATTGGGGTTCTGGCTAACGTGTTGACCGATAATCAGCAGCGTAGCGAGGTCCACTGAGGCTTGTGCGTTGTAGGCCTGCTCAAAACCGCTCGCTGTTGGCATGATGCGTGATTCTTCGTCAGTAAAGTTGGCTTGATCCTTGGCCTGTGGGCCTGGTTCGGGTGCTTTCGGCGCTTTTCCGCCCAGCTTTCGACCGCGCTGTTGTGCTTTTTCTTCCCGCTCTTTCAATTTGGCTTCGTAGTCGGCTTGTTCGTGTTCGTAGCGCTTTGCCGCGCGCCGTTCCAGTTCAGCTTTGACTTCAACAATTTTCTCCAGCCGTACTTCTCGTCGTCGCAATTCCGCAGGAATGTCGATCTCTTGCTTCCATGGTCCGCTTTCCGACTCAGCGCGTTTAATCAGCGCTTCAACTTCGCTACGGAGTTGTGCTTCCAACTTGCTGGCATATCCCCAGCTCATGGCTTTATGTTTGCTTGCGTTGGCCTTAATCTTGGTGCCATCCATACTGATATCACCCAGCTTTAATATCCCCATGCCATGAGCTATCTGTAACAGCTTGACAAACAAGTCGGAAAGCTCCCTCAGAAACCGCTTGCGGAAGCTATTGATGCTGTCATGGTCTGGATGCGTGCCGCCCGTTATAAACAGAACGGGAATTTGCTCATAGCTGGCCCGTTCTATTTTGCGACTGGAGAAAATGCCTTGGGTGTAACAGTAAAACAATAGGGCCAGCATCATCTTTGGCGGGTACGGCGGACTTCCGCCACCACCATAGGCTTGTTCTATCGGATGAGTGTCCAGTTGCTCCATAATTTCTACCACAAAACGAGCCAGACTGTTTTCATCCAACCAACCCTCGCAGTTTCCTGGCACGTTGATAGGCTCGTTTCGGTTAATGTTGATAAAATGATTGCTGATGGGCTTTCTACCTTTTTCGTAATTGTTAATCCCTACAGTATTCTAACCCAATAAAAGGGAATAGCAGAAAGACCGACAGACTCCTAGGAGAAAAATCATGTTTTACCACGCTATAAAAATTGGGACTAAAGTTCGTCCCTTTTGTGAAGATGCACTTCCTGATGTCACTACTGATTCTATAGGCGAAGTTATTATGTTTAAAGAAATCGGTCGCAACCGGAGAGATTTTTACACCATCATTCGCTGGGATAACGGAACAGAATCTTTCCTGAATGCCAGGTTCTTCTTCAAAGCCGTAACGGTCGTCGAAGAGGTGGTGGTATGAATACATCGACCCTAAAATCGCACCGTGTTAGAGATTCGGCTCGCGGTGATTGGCTGTCTGTTTTGGATGCCCTTGCCCCAGAGTTGCAAATCGCTATTGATAAACCGGGTCGGCACATGGCCTGCCCTGTTCATGGCGGTAAAGATGGCTTCAGGCTTTTTCGTGATGCCAATCTTTCCGGTGGGGGCGTTTGTAATACCTGCGGGTTCAAACCCGATGGGTTTTCATTATTGATGTGGTTAAGAGATTGGAGTTTTCCAGAAGCGTTGTCGGCTGTTGCCAATGAGCTTGGCCTATTAACTGATTCCAATTACAAAAAGCCTGTTGTTAGACGTAAGCCTTTTGATCATTCAAAATCCGTTGTGGATGATGAACAATTGAAAGTAATCTTTCGGAAAATATTGCAGGGATCTAAACCGATCAGTCATGCTAGCTCCAAACCTCTTCGACTTTATTTACAGTCGCGTGGGTTGGATAGCGCTATCCCGGATTGGCCAGCTATTCGATTTCATCCCAATATGCAGTTCAAGGATGAAGACGGAACCGTCATTGGGCATTTCCCCGCCATGCTGGCATTGGTCGAAAAAGGTAATGAGTTGATTACCATCCATCGAACCTTCCTGACGCAAGAGGGATGCAAAGCCCCGGTCGATTCACCTAAAAAAATCATGCCGGTGCCGTCTAACAAGCTTCTTGCCGGTTCCGCTGTTCGTTTAGGTTGGCCTGGTCGAGTTCTTGGTGTGACTGAGGGCATTGAAACGGCTTTTGCTGTTATCGAGGCAACCGGCATGGTCACATGGCCTTTGATCTCTTCCTCGATCATGCCTCAGTTTTCCATTCCTATGGGGGTTGAAAAGCTGATTATTTGGTCTGATCTAGATCGCTTGTTTGTGGGTTCTTTTGCGGCTCAAAAACTTGCCGAATGTGCTGAAGCCCAAGGTATTGAAGTGGTCATACATGAGCCCAAAGGCCCTTTGCCTGCCGATATTAAAAGCATTGATTGGCTGGATGTCTTTAATGAGGTCGGTCCGAATGCTTTTGCGCTTCGGTCTTGTTCTTCACTATAGGAGGTATTCATGAGTCGGTATGTCTTTAATGCTTATCAGCTGGATACGACTCCTGGCAATCTATCGTCGCCCTTTTCTCCTTCATTGGATTGGACAGGCGACGATAATGCCTATCTTCTTTGGCTAAGAGAGCGGTTCCGGTCAAGCCCTGAAGTCAGGGAAAGACTTGGCCTTGCGCACAGAGCTAACCGTCGTGCCGATCAGGAACTTGATATTGTCGGTCCTTACCGCCAGGTTCTTCGCTATGCCATCGATAATTATGGAAAAGCCAAGCAGGTAAGTCTGTGAATCTGCTTTCCTCAACCCAAAACCGAACCTGATTCTTTCAGTGTTCGGTTTTTTTTACTCAAAATTCTTGAAATCAAAACAAAAGGCACATCAAAAAGCTTGTCTTTCGATGCGGTGGAAGCCTCATTTTTTCTTTTTAATGCATATAACTTTACCAATCAATTTAGTTTTTGCTTATGAAATCCATGAATCAGATAGTTAATATTTCCAGGCACAACTATTTATTTTTTATCTTTTTTTTGTTCTTTTCAATGCCAAGCAGTTCAGCTCAAACACAGCAATCAGGCACACAATCGCTCAATGAAAGCAGCTCATCTGAAAACCTTACTAACAATGCTCAGACTCAAATTGAAGAAGCGGCCGAACACTTCGATTCGTTCGCTCTGCTGATGCCACAAGTGTTGAATTCGAAACTCCAGTCTTTTTTAAAGCACGGTTTCAAAGTGTTTTTACTCGAAGACCCTCAAACAAAGCCTGCTGAAGAGCAGATGATTGACTCTTTGATCAAAGGGCTACAAGCATTGGGCAACTCACTCTCAGAGGATTTAGCGAATAACCCTATTCATCAAGACGTTAAGCCAATACCTAAAAAGCCTAATCCTAAACAGTAATAGACAATGACACCTGTTGGACACTTGATCACTGCTGCATCAATGGCAACGGCATTCATGCGTGTCAATAGTTTATCCTGGACTCATGGAATTGCAGGTCTTCCTGACTTCTTTGTTGTCAATTCATCACTGGCTATGTCCTCTTCCTCTGGGTTGACTTTAATCAGTCTCGGCATGGTTCTCGGCGCCAGAGGTCCGGATCGTCTTGAGTTTCCTGTTTTTAATCGATTAACCAAGGTCAGACGATCATTAATCCCGCATCGCACATTGACGCATTGGCCTGGCTTTTGGATATTGGCTACGGTAATTTCTTGCACTTCTTCATTTTTTGCAATGGATGACATCCTTTTCCAGACGATTGCATGTGTCGCAATCGGATTTTGCAGCGCGTCATGGCTTCATTTGATCATGGATATCATGACACCCACAGGGATTCCTTTGCTCACGCCTTTTGGGAAGCGAACAACGCTTAATCTTTACAAAACCGGATCCTTTGGTGAATGGTTGTATATTTTGGTTTTTTTAATATCCTCTCAGTTGTTAGCAAGCTTGCTTTCCAGTTTTTTCGCGTGAAATAGATTAAGCAATTCGTCATATCGTCATAAATTCATCTGTAGGAATAAATAATGGCTTTGGATACTTTAACTGTTTATGCTGCTTCGAAAACTGAACATTCCGATCATATACTTGTTCGTGTTTATTGGATGACTGGCAAGAATCGTCGCAAAGCGATCGATGTCTCCTTTCCATTGAGTTGCCATGATTACCTGGCTGCCGCTGAAGCTGTAGCCATTCGTTATCTACTTAGCGAGGCGAACATTTTTAATGTCAATCGAACGGGCCTAAACTTAAAGCTTGTCTTTTCAAAAGGCGCAATCAAAAAAATGGCCAAAAATGCGGCAAACAGAAAGAGCTCCCTCAACAATCGAGATCTTTATGAATACGGCTACCCAATCTATACTCGCTATGCTGAAGCCCAGATAGAGGTGTCAAAAGATAAATCTTGGTTCCCAATCCAGGAAGAAATTACTGAGGTCCCGGTTGTCAATAGCCAAGAACTTAAAGGCATCGAAAAGATTGATACAGATTCCTTGGGCGTTATAGCCATAACCCGACATGCCATGGAAAAATATGGTGTGCATTGCGGTACGATCGACATGAACGCAACCTGGAAAAACATCAATCGTCGATTTAAGTCTGGGAAAATCGAGCAGATTGAATTGCCGTCAAAGGTTTTAGCCCACAAATTGAAAAAATATGGCTCAGCCCCGGAAGTATGGAAGCATCCAGACAATCCACTGCATTATGTTTTTTGTAATCGCACTAATCACAAACTCCTTGTGACAGTATTCAAAAAGGATCCTGATGAACTAGTCACATTTAATCCCTCCTTATATAATAAAATCTGACTAAATTATAGAAATACGATCTCGCTGTTTTCTACGGTTAGCACCCTAGACTATCACCGTAGTTAGGAATTTCTGTGACAGATAAAGGCAAACCAGTTGTGAGGCTGAGACGCAAAGTCACCGATCCATGGCATTATGTCAGGGGCAGCGGGATTACCAGAGTCGCGTGACTACCATAATAATAGGCTAGTCCTCCACGATCTATGAATAACCTCAAAGTCCCTGTCTCAAAATAGGAGACAGGAAATGTTCACTTTAGCAAAAGCAATAATTGCTTCAGGCGCATTGATTTACGGTGCTGCCAATATCGATCCAGTTACCCCTCCAGAAAACACTGGTTTTTCATCAAAACCAGCTACAACTAAGTTCCTTTTTGCTCCAGATCAAAAAGCCCCTGACACTTTTGCTCGTAATGGTAGCGACATTGAAGCCAATGTCGAACAAGGCTCAGAGCACTTCGATGACATTGCGATGCAATTTCCTGGTGTTTTGGGAAAAAAACTTCAATCTGTCATGAAGCACGGTTCTAAAGCAATCCTCATGGAGGACTCAGAAACCAAAGCTGCCGAAGAAAAAATGATTGGTTCTTTGGTTCAAGGTCTAAGACATATTGGCGATGCGATGGCCGCAGATATGGTTCGTTCCGCACAAAAGGCTCGCGGCTAGAAATTTGGGCTATTTGCATTCTGGGGTTGGAAATCAGAACGATACATGTTTTTTAATCGCGCAGTTTTGTGCAAAACAGGGTTGGATCGTTGATGAGCGAGGTTACTTGTTATGTGCAATAGTCGGTTGTGCTGTCAATGCTCGTTACCGGCCATCACTTGTCGGTCGGGATGACTATTCAATTTCAACGATTAATACATTCTATAATCCAGTCGAATGTCCGGTATCCGGCGAGCAAATTGAAATTATCACTGTGTCATAACGACCCATTTTTGCCACTCGCGCTTCTCCAAAGCGGCCATTCAGAGAAATCCAGATCCTGCGAGTTGGAGGTCTACAAAGCAGTCATTGGCGACTTCACTGAATCGGGAAAAACCCGCTGGCCGGAGTAACGATCCAATTTCAATAGATAAGGCAAACCAATGGCCCAGCCGACAGTCCGGTATTCGGCGAGCAAATTGACATTATCACTGAGTCATTACGGCCATTATGTGAAGTTTCTTTTATGAACAACATCTTGGTTTCGAATAGTTGACGTTAGGAATATAGCAGATTGAGCAAGGCAGCCAGATAAAAAGCTGGTCATAATTTTTGCAAACTGCAGGAGTCGATTTTCTGTAGTTCGATTCAGAAACTAACCCTCAGTACTACAGATAGCTTTTTCTACTTAAATATTGCTTCCAACAGGGAAACAATCACGCGGAATTTATCCATGATGTCGATAAAAAGTGAGAATTCGATACGTCTGATGACATCGACTGGAATAATCGTTGATATTGCTCCTTTTGGGTGCATTTGAAATGCTTGTTTTAAATCATGGAAATTATGCAAAGATTGCGTGCGTGGTAGAGGCTTTAAAGCCAGCTTACATCATGGTTGTGCCAAAGCCGCTGCTCATAAAAGGAAACTTCACATTATGGCCGTTATGCAAAGCTTTGCATAACGGCCAAATGCGAGCCGCCACGCTATCTGAGTCAGTGACAGCAGTTGAGTCTCGAAAGCAGTCAGTAATTTTAATGAACCAAATGGAATTACCAGCCAAAAACGGGTATTCTGAGTTATTGCAGAACTATTTAAAGCGCCTTAACGTTAAGTATAAACGTTTTTTCTCACTGGTTGATTCAAAGCGACGATAGTGAGGAGGGGATTGATAATTTAGTCTGAGCAGATTTAGGTGTCGGGTATAAAAAGTGCGCACAACATGTCTGCAATTCTCAACGGTAGACCGTATCGCTTAACGACCTATCGAAATAAAGAAATCTAACAACGTATCATTAATACCCGGCCATTGCGCATGGAGTTTATCGCCTTCGCAATACCAAGTCTTTACGCCATTAGAACAGCCAGAATAAGCCATGCAACCATTTTCAATTTGTTCAGGTATCGGCTCACATTTATTACATGCCGCCCACCAACCTGAAGACTGCACACCATATTTTGGAAACAAGTGGTCATTCGTGCTGTGCATAATCATGACAGGGATAGGCTCCGGACACTTGCGATCACGTAAATCCTGATAATCGATACCGGCGGCACTGGGTGCAATCGCATGGGGGATATGTTTGGTACCTGCCATAAACGCCAGCGCCATCGCGGCAGTCCCACCGTCAGAATGCCCGGTAAGAAAGATACGCTGTTCGTCAATACACCATTTTTTGGCAATCAAGCCTGGAATAGTACCGAGTTCGATGGTTGAGGTAGGCGATAACTCGGGATGATCTGCATAAGCGACTATGAAACCGGCCGTCGTCGCTTTTAGCGTAAGTCCGGTCAGTTTCTCAGTCTTAGCCCGATTTGATTTTGCCGGTGAATAAACCATCAGCAATGGATGAGCGATTGTGGGATCATAATTTAACGGCGTGCGTATATTATATTTAATGCCTTCACTTGTTGATTCGCCATTGTCCGCACCTGGATCACCCGGGCGTTTACCAACTTCGCAGTGCGCCTGAACTTTATCGCTGGTATAAGACGTGTTGCCCATCTGCGAAAACTCGTCATTATCTTCGCTAAAAAAGATTAACAGCGTGATCAAGATAGGCAGAAAAAACAGCAAGATAAACACGCTGTTGCGAAAAGTCGAAACGGTTTTAAATTTATCAAAATAGGTTTTAAACATCGGATGGCCCCACTACAGGTTTATTGGCTTCGCGTTTCATTAAATAAAAAACTGCTGCTATAAGGACAAAGATGAATAGCAAATTTATCGGTAAATTGCCTGAGGATTCCTCTTCGAGACCTACCGAAAACGGTATATGGCTATCAATGCTCTTGTCTTTATGCACAATCGCGACGTGGGCCAGATAATTACCTGCACCGAATTTACTGAAATCGACCACGCCATTGACCGTACCGGATTTTATTTTTGTCGGTTCCTTATAGAAAATCCGGGTTCCTTCTGGTTCTTTGGTGACTTCAAACTCGACAGTTAAATTGCGCAGGCCTTTGCCTTCATAATCGAATACAAGATTAGTCGCTCCTATTTGAGGAATCGACTGGCAATACTCTTTGGTGGTAAATGTTGGAGTATAGGCAGTAAAGTGTACCCGTTCATGACCCACCAGAATATTGCAGGCATCGACTTCATCATTTGCCCCCCGATGTGCATAAACGACTGATGGTAAAGTAATGGTCAATAATCCGAATAGAGCTATAGCGCGGCAAGCATGAGCTATCGTATTGAATAATGCTGGTAACGAAAAATTCTTTTTCATCTTCAAAACCTCTTTTGTATTTTGTTGAAGGCAGAATTATCAATTCATCTTCACTCATTCAACCGATATAGTTAAAAGTAAACAGCATCTTATGAGTATTATTGATGCCGGATGAATTGGCGAGAATACGTATAGCGGTAACAAAACGGTTCATGCAATTCATGAGGGCGCAGATACAAACGGAATCAAAATACGCATGCTCGTCCCAACCCGCATCGAAGATGTTTTGAGCGTCTGCAGGGGTAATTTGCTTAGGCGACAGGGTGAGTTTTTTAAGAAAGCAAAGTATCGGTATTAGCTTGTCATCGATTTTTGCGCTGTTAATAAGCGTTTTTAAAGCTGCAAATACCGATTCGTTAGGACCTGAGGGTAACGAAGCGGCTTTATGGTATTCATAGCTCAGGCTGCATTGGTTCAAATATGACGTATAAGCAAACAGTAATTGGCGCGTTTCCTTGCTGAAAGGTGAATGATTTCTCATGATTTCTTCCATGATCTTAAATAGTAATACCCGGCGATGCGGATATTTTTCCTGCATGTCGGGTAAGGAATTAAGGTCTGGGTTTCGTGTCAGGTATAACATCGTAGCTCCTGATGATATTGGTATAAAATCGGCAATCGGCTCATATATCTTGCCCAATTGCCAGGGGGATTAAAAATCGAAACTTTCAACTTCCGCAATTAAAAACAACGGCGCACCGCCTGTCGAAATATCAACGGCATGTTGTGCGGTTTCCTGTCCGCCCGGTGAATTTAAACAGGCTTCCAAATCCTGCATTGACGGAAAATAAACTTCGGCAATGCGATGGAAAGGCGTTTGTTCCTGACCAACACTGGATTTAACCAGCGACGCGACAAAGCGGGTTTTTCCGGCCATTTTTTCTACCGCCATCGGCACATGCTCCTCTGCATAGCGTTGTTCAAATGTATCGACATCGGCAGGTGTTGGGTACATAACAATGAGTTTTGCAGTTTTCATGGTTTTTCATAGGATTCGATTATGGTGATGTAATCATATTCTCTGCTTATAAGTCTTGTAAAATACTAACTTTCTATGGAAGAATAGGTTTTGGCTATATAAGTTCGAGGAAGACACTATGGAAATGCATCAAATCCGTTATTTTTTAGCGGTTTGCGATCATGGCAGTTTTACCCGTGCCGCGCAATTCAGCTATATTTCCCAGCCATCTTTAACGCAATCCATTAAAAAACTGGAAGATGAATTGGGCGGGGAATTATTCACTCGCGACCGTTCCGGCTGTTTGCTGACTTCGCTCGGCCGCTTGGTGGAGCCTAACTTTCGTAAGATATACAAGGAAACAGTCACGACTAAGGCCGATGCCCTTCGTTTTACCAAGTTGAACAATATCCCGTTGCGGATAGGCCTGATGGCAACGATAGGCGCACAACGTTTAAGCCCGATTTTTGCCCATTACAAGCATGAGTTTCCCAATATTGAATTTGAATTGATTATCGACTGTGAAACTTTATTATTGCAGCAACTGGAATCGGATTTGCTTGATTTGGTGATTAGCGCCCCTTTGCAATTGCTGGGTTCGCCCTATCAATCCACGTTGCTGTATACCGAAAAGTACGTAGTTGCGTTTAACAACAAGCACCGTTTTAATCACTTGAGCAAAATCGACCTCAAGGAAATCCAGTCTGAGCCTTATTTGGATCGGTTGAACTGCGAACTTAGGGATACTCTGCGGGCAATCTGCCAGGACCAGGAAGTCAACCTCTACGCCGCATACCGTAGCAATAGCGAGGATTGGATCGTCAGCTTGGTGCGCGCTGGCATGGGGGTTGCCTTGATGCCAGAGTACAGCCTGCCTGCAAACGCCGATGACGTGCGTTGCCGTTATTTGAGCAATCCGGAAATCAGTCGCCAAATATATGCGATTTATCATCCGAAGAATCAGAAAAATACTGAAATTAATAACTTACTTACAGTTTTAATTCATAGGTAAATACTATGTTTTCATAGGTAATTAGTCTTTTACAAACGCGCCTGATTTCTTGTAATATTAATTCAGACACATGAATAATAAAGCTTATGCTCATTAGCTTATTTTCCTACAGCCAAATAATAACTATGTGCCACTCTATAAGATATAGGATAAAACTATGGTAAGCAGTATAAATACCAAATATTTTGATCTGATTGACTGACTTGCCTTTTCTCAACTTCTTAGTCTAAATAAAGTAATTTAAGGCGAGACAGGATGCCTGTATCTGAGGTGGTACATAATGAATGATGTGAAAAAACTCTTGTTAGCGCTTGGACTGCTTTTTTTATTGGTTCAATTGATCACCTTCTTTCTGGTTGGGACAAAAGGAATTTGGGCTGGATTTTGACTTTTAATGCGAATAACGCGAAATTTAGCCAAAAAAATGATACTGAATATTCAAAGATGCAGTTGTCCACTGTGTTGATTGAGCAAACTGGGCCTCATTGCCTTGGGATTCGCTTCTCGCACAAACCAAACGTGCTATTTACTGAATACTATTTATCGACTTATTCCGTACCAAACGAAACAGAAAGACTAATGCAGAATTTATGAAAACACGCGGATTCTATACCCGGCAAACCATCTCCCATGCTATGGAAGTATTTTGGAGCAAGGGTTACAAGGGCGTATCGATGGCTGAACTTTTGGCTTTCATGGGCATCGGCAAGGGCAGCTTTTATGTGGCTTTTTACAGAAAACATGAACTTTACCTATAAGCGCTTAGGCATTTCCGCGACACTGGCATGTTGTTCAAGCATTCAAGACCTTGTCAGAAGCAAAATTTGCCCAGGAATCATTAAGGAAATTATTCGATCAATTAATTAAAAGACCCTTTAATGAACAGAAAAACTGCATGTTAGGAAAAGCGGCGCTGGGGTTTCGAGGTCAAGACCCCAAAGTGGCTGAAATAGTCGATATGGGGATATCCCAATCAGAAATGACCATTCTCAAAATCTTGTCCAAAGCCCAAGCCACAGGAGAAATAGGCGAAGGCAGCGATCTACAGGTATTGTCGCCCTACCTGACCGCTGTATTTTATGGAGTCTAGGTGCTGGGAGGCGCCAAGCCTTGTCAGGAAAACTATGAAAAAGTGGTGGCTACCCCTACCGTGTTGTCGATTGTCTTTCCAAGCGAGTATGCGTATTCCTAAAGATCCCGCACTTATTTTTTTATTTTTTATGTACCAATCAGTCAATATATTTTTCAATCGTATTAGGGAGGTAATTAATATTGGTAATCCCCCGGCTATGGCGCGGGACTCTCGAAGGTTTGACCATCTATAAGATGGTCGCAACGATGCTCTTATCTCGACCAAAAGAGAGGAGTATCGAAAATGAGGGAATATCAAAGTTTGAGTCAAAGCAAGTGAGAATGCAATAACCCGGAACTTCAGGTGCAAGACCAAGAATTTTACTAGTAAAAAAATTTCCGAGCGCGGCGTTATTTCTTATCAACAGTTAACCTTGATGTAGAAATGGTGAGGAATTTCATCCGCGAGCAAGAACGTTACGAGCAACTGATGCTCTTTGGGCAAGCAAATTCGCCTTTTGGCGGTTCTTGAACAAGCCCCTTTGAGGGGCTAACAGAGATAAGTCCGGGGCTTTGCCGGGGGTGATTTAACTTATAGCTTACAACTAACTCATTTTTTAATTCATTTTTAATTTAATAAAGGATAAATCCATGTCTTTTTTACTTTCGAGTCCAGGCTCGACTAATCTCCCGGATGTGTTTCAAAAATATCCCAAACGGGGTATTATGATCTTGCACCTCATCGACGACATCATGCGTAAGGAATCACCACTGACTGACGGCGAACGCGAACTCATTTTTACCTATATTTCCGGCTTAAATTCTTGCAGTTTTTGTTTTCATTCTCATGTGCCTGCGGCCACCGCTTACGGAATTGATGAATCGATATTCAGTGACATGAAGATTAACCTTGATTCGCCTAAAGTCGATAAAAAACTTCAGCCGATATTGAGCTACGCCAAAAAACTTACACTAACGCCTACGCAAGTCACCAAAGCAGATGTCAATGCAATTTATGCTGAGGGATGGAATGAACAAGCCTTTTTTGATGTGGTGTGCATCTGCTGCGTGGTCAATTTTATGAACCGGTTCGTCAATGGGGTTGGTGTCGATGTCGATCCGGAAACCGCGCATCAAACCGGGGCTTCAGTTTTGCCTACAATCGGCTATTCCGGTTGGGCGGCAAACTTGGAAAAATCGCTTGCTTCATAGTTGTGCTTCGCAGTTCAGAAATTGGCAGAGCACGCTTACGTTATCCCTTTCTACCGCGCCGAGGATCGCAACTTGAAACAGGAATAACCCGATAAGCGTGATTCAGGGTTGAATCGCACTTATCGGGGATGGATCATCTTTTTGATATTCGAACGAGAAGAGCACAGTTAAAAAGCGGTGAGTGGAACGAAGGGCTAGTCGTAATTTATGTAGGCGGAGGGATCTAAGGCGCGGATTCAACAATCTTTGTTAACAGTTGCGAACCAGTTGAGCGCTAAAAATGTCCATCGGTATATGTTAAGGACGAAGCATGTAAGAATTTTGTTTAATTAATCGGTTCGTAATTACTTAACTCAGTTTTTTTACTCAAACTTTATAACCAGTTTCCAAAAGGTTGCACAATAACCGTTTCACCAACTTCCACTCGGGTTTGATCAGCTGCCAAGATTATGAAGCAGTTGGCTTGCGACATGGAAAGTAAAATACCAGAACCTTGCTCACCGGTCTTGCATACTGTCAACCCGCCATCAGACGCCTGACTCAAAATGCCGCGCTGATACTCTACTCTTCCCGCTCGTTTTGTTAAAAGCAAACTGTTCATCGCTTGTAAAATTAAAGGCGGACGAACGACTTCGCCACTTAAATGCTGTAGTGCCGGATGCACAAACTGGTTAAAACTTACCATCATCGCCACTGGGTTACCTGGCAAACCGAAAAACAATGCTTGTTCTAGACGGCCAAAAGTTAATGGTCGTCCTGGCTTAATTGCCACCTTCCAAAAAACAATTTCGCCTAATTCGTTCAACACTTGACGTATATAATCGGCCTCTCCGACCGAAACTCCGCCGCTACTAATAATGACATCATGGTTTTTCGCAGCTACTTGCAATATATTGTGTAGTTGTATTTGGTCGTCACCAATCACGCCTAAATCAGTTATATTGCAATGCAAGCGGCTCAACATCCCAAACATTACATTTCGATTACTATCGTATATCTGTCCAAGCTGTAAGGCTTCTCCAATTGGCTGCAATTCATCACCTGTGGAAAAAAAGGCTATCCGCAAGCGCGGCATTACAGCAACATTATTGATGCCTAAGGAAGACAACAACCCTAAATCTGCCGACGTTAACCGTCGACCACATGTCAACACTGTTTGTCCTAATCGAATATCCTCACCAACGAATCGAATATTTTCTACTAGCCTAGTACGGCCATCAATTCTAATACTTGCTGCGCCGAGCATTTCGACATGCTCCTGCGGGATCACCGTATTGCAACTGGCAGGAATCACTGCTCCTGTCATTATGCGGACACACTCGCCACTTGTGCATCTCCCAAGAAATGGATGACCGGCAAAACTATTCCCAACTACTTTTAATGTGACTGTCCCATTCCGAGGTATATCATTGGCACACAGGGCAAACCCATCCATCGCCGAATTGTCATAAGGAGGAACATTCATTTCAGCAATAATATCTTCAGCCAACACACGATCAATGGCCTGTCGCAAAGACAACCGTTCTTGCTTCGTAATAGCCAATGGTTTTATGCAATCTATTATAAATTGCTGCGCAACATCAACAGTTATTGCTGTTGGATCATGCTCGTCAGCGCAACTTGGTTTGCTTAGATGAAGTCTTACGCTATCTATCTTATTAGGCATAACACCCCGAAACTACCATGTTCATTCACTGTTGCCGATACACTTCTGATTTGGTCCATATTGCTGATATGATTTATCATATTACCTTTTGCTTAAGTTACTACCATAGCCTGAAAAGAATGGATAAGATGACCTCGATAGCGTTGATAAAGCCAACGTCCACCCAACACTCTGCTTACGTTGGTTATTGTTAATAGTTTGTGTTTTTTTTAAATCGCAACACAAGTGAGTTGTCCTACTACTGATTAATTTTCGGCATTTTGCTATTGACGCATGTGTTAAAAAAGACCCTCATCACCTTTTCGCTACGTAGCGAAAGAGTCGAAATTAACGTACTCCTTTTGGAGGTAAGAAAACGCCTGGGCAACAAGCACCCAAACCCAATACACGCGCATCAAATGTATGGGTATTATTGATGATGAAGGTCTGTAAGCTGCTTACTCTATTTAATAGCATTTATATCAACAAACAGGATGGACAGTTAGCTCCACCAGTGCAACCATTAGCAATCAATTTCAGCCATCACCGCTTGAGGGGGCAAAGTTTATATGGCCGGTAAAAATTGCCAGTTGCATAGTTGCTGATGGAGCTAACCGTCACCCCTGTTTAACGTATTTTTTTCAAAGCAGGGTCTTGTTATATCTATTTAATTGATGTGCCCAAAAGGCACATAAACTCGACAATTTTGTTATACCTCCGAAGTCACTGCGAATGCAGTAGATCTCCTTCAGAACCTAAGTTTTAGATTCCTTAGGCACAACCGAAGCCAACTCTTCAAGAACAATCGAACCATTGCTGATTCGGTAAGCAAGAATGGAGCACTATTTTTTTCTCCAACCGGAAAATCTGCGCTGTTTCTCTGGCAATAGGTAACACGACGGTTTTTCGCCATCCTCCAAGGAGACTGCAAAGCCATTCAAAGCAATATTTGTATAACGGGTCGAAGAGATTGTTGCTAGCATCTTTTCGGAAAGAACATAGCTAAAAGAATCAAATGTTGAAATAAAGCCTGCTTTTCTATCAGGTATATTTCCTTGATTATTTCAATAGCTTGATTTTGGGATATCATTTTTTTACCCAGCGTTTTTCTTCATCATGTCCGCCACCCCACAGCATAGGGAAAGCATGCAAAAGTCCAGGGAAAAGTGCTTCCATACTTTCCTGCGCACCTTTGGAACTTCCTGGTAAATTAATGATTAATGTTTTGTCGCGTATGCCAGCCAGTTCGCGTGACAACATTGCATATGGTGTGCGTTCTTTACCATGGCGGCGTATAGTCTCTGCCAGACCGGGTGCTTCTTTTTCGATGACTTTGGCCGTTGCTTCCGGAGTTATGTCTCTAGGGCCAAAACCCGTTCCACCGGTTGTAATAATCAGATCAAAATGTTCATCTACTAGTTGCCGCAAGCGATTTGATATTTGGTCTGAATCATCGGGTAAAATTTCATAGACCGGAACCGAGAGGTATTTATCTTCCAAAAATAGTTTGATGATTTTTCCAGATTTATCTTCGCGGTTTCCGGCATATGTTGAATCAGAAATAACAAGAACAGCCGATTTTAATGGTTCGGCAAAATATTCTTTAAAACTGCTTTTGCCTCCCTTTTTCTTAACCAGTTTTACATCGGAAAAAGAGATGTTTTCATCTAACGGTTTAAGCATATCATAGACGTTTAACAGCGCGCCCGTGACTGCAGCCATAGCTTCCATTTCAACACCGGTTTTCCAGATTGCTTTAACTTCCGCTGAAATTTTTATGGTGTCTTTGCCGATATCAAAATTTATACCCACCCAATCCAACGGAAGAGTATGACAAAAGACGATCCAGGCAGCAGCATTTTTCGCAGCGGCTATGCCTGCTGCCCGTGCAACCTGTAAAACATCTCCTTTGGGAACAGTTTTTTCAGCCACCCGTTTTATTGTTTCCGAATTAGCCGTTAAAATTCCTTCGGCTTTCGCATATCTTAATGTGCTGAATTTTGGACTAATATCAATCATTTTGTATTTTTAAACTACTTATTTTGTTTTTGCATTTAATTGAATAAATTACCAGAAAAATTACATTTTTAACTGAACTTGCATTTTCCGATAAAAAAGTTCTTACAAGCTATTCCTGAACCCAGTGCACAGATTTATCTTCCATGATTTCTTTTTTCCAGATGGGAACTTTGTGTTTAACACATTCAACAATCTGTTCCATCGCTTTAATACTTTCTTTACGATGCCCGGAAGAGCAAAAAACAAAAAGAGATACTTCTCCGGTTTTTACCAATCCGGTACTATGGTATATGTGCAGACAATTTAACGACCATTGTTCAAAAGCCTCTTCACGAATTTTTGAAAACGCTTGATTGGCCATGTCTTCATAAGCCGAGTATTCAATTCCGGCCACATGTTTGCCTACTTTTTCATCAGCACGTACCTGACCGAGAAAAATAGAATGGGCGCCTATGTCATGTTTAGAGCTATGTTTTGCTATCTGCTCACCGATAAAAACCGGATCGATAGCTCCCTGGATAAAATAATTTCTAGCGCTCATGGTTCTATTTTTTTCCTCTTTCAACCAGGCTACCAAACCGCCTGTAAGATTAAATACATTTTTAAGATTTTGATGATTTGGCAGCATTCTAATTGCCCGTGTGCTGTTGATTCCGTGGTCACAATAAAAAACAACCTGGCTATCGTTTTTCAATATATTATGAATATTAGTCTGCAAATTATTTAGCGGGATGCGAATAGCATTCGGCAATTCCACTTGGAATTCGGGTATCGAACGAACATCAATCAATTGTAATTTTTCGTTGTTTTGTAATTTTTTGTGCAGATCAACAGCGCTGATTTCATTTATTTTTTGCTGACTTGAACTGCAAAAGCTTTCATAATTAAATGACTCAAAATCCGGGGCATTTTGCAAAGCCTGCTGCACGGCCTGTTCGTTTCGTTGAATGGAAAACAGCATCATTTGATTGTTCAAAGCATCGAACATCAAAACTTTTCCTGATAAAACTTCGCCTACTCCGCAGATCATTTTTATAACTTCGTTTGCCTGCAAATTACCGATAATTCCAGGAAGAACGCCAATGACACCATTTTGCGCACAATCTGGTGCTGTTTCGGGTGCCGGGGGTTTGGGATACAGGCAGCGATAAGTTGGGCATTTATTGCCTTGATTATCTGTAAAATTTAATACACTCAACTGTCCCTGAAAGCGGTCTATTGATCCTGAAACAAAAGGCTTATTCAGGTAAACACAAAAATCGTTAATCAAATAACGGGTTGGAAAGTTGTCTGTAGCATCAACAACGACATCATATTGGGAAATCAAATCGAAAGCGTTTTCCGGAGACAATCTTTGAGTGTATGCCTTTAAAAAAATATTGGGATTGAGATCCTTTAAACGATTTACCGCAGCTTCGGCTTTGAATTTTCCAACCTGTGAAAAGCCATACAACACCTGACGATGCAAATTAGAAACCGCAACTTTATCGGGATCTACTATACCAATCCTACCGACACCGGCTCCAGATAGATACATTAAAGTAGGGCAGCCCAATCCGCCTGCACCGATAACCAGTACTTTTGCTTTTTTTAAAGCCTGTTGTCCTGTTTTGCCAATCTGAGGTAAAATCAAATGGCGGTGATAATACTGAATTTCCTCTTTATTTAGGTTCATGGTTGCCTTTAAAAAATCAGCCCCCAGCAAAGGGAGGCAAAACTGCGACCGAATCGTTATCAAAAAGAAGATAATTGTCTTCAACCATTTGCTGATTTACAGCCATTCTATACGTATAGTCTTTTAAATCCGGATAATTTGTGATTAATTTGCTTTTCAAGTCATTCATATTGACTGTGTCTTGAATCGTCAACATGTTCTTCCCCACCACATCACTCAGAACACCAAAAAAAATCACATTAACCTGCATAGTTTTTCCTTACGTTTGAATGGAAACGGTTTATGTTTCTCTGTTTAAATAAAATTTATAGCTATTACTCTTATATCAATCCGGCTACCAGTGCGATCGTCAGGTTTCGTGTGGCGAAAGACGAAACCAACAGCACGTGCAACTGCCAGCGGTAATTGTTTTCTCAAATCACCAATGGAGCAAGACCATTCCGAAAATCCAAATCTATTTTTAGGTTTTTTCATCATCCACCTATCTGTGCCATTGAAAGATGATTTTTTGAAAAATGAATTATTTGCTGCGTACGCTGTTCCGATTCAAATCCGTCTTTTGCCCTTTTGGCCACGGCATCTCTAATTGCCGTTTTTATTTCCTGATCACTTTTCCCTGAGCGCAGCATGTCTTTTAAATTTACGTCGCCATGATCATAGAGACAGGTTTTGAATGTGCCGTCGGGAGTGAGCCTTAAACGGCTGCATGTTGAACAGAATGTTCTGGAATGACCGGCGATGATGCCGACTTTTCCCCTAAATCCAGGGATTTCAAAAATCCGGGCAGTTGAACACATTTTAAGATGTTCGATTATTTCAGGAAAAGAATTCTGCAAAGTTTTGATGATTTCTTCTGCAGAAAGTGTATCGTTTGAAAAGTGCCCGCCGTTAAAAGGCATTTGTTCAATAAAGCGGACTTCAACTTTATTACTTTTGGCCAACATAGCAAAGTCAACAATTTCATTGTCATTGACGCCTTTGAGAACCACCATGTTCAATTTAACGTTCAGATCCGTTAGCAGAATTTTATCTATGCTATTCCACACCCGTTCAAAATCATCACGTCGGGTAATTTTATAAAAAACGTCTCGCTTTAACGAATCAAGACTGATGTTAATACTGCCTGATTTTATTTTTTGAAACAATGGAATAGTATCTTCTAAAAAATAGGCATTCGTTGTTAAATTGATTGTTTCCAGTTTTTCATATTGATTTATTCTGATTAAAAAATCAGGCAGGCCTTTACGCACAAAAGGCTCACCACCGGTAATGCGCACTTTGGTTACACCTAAATCCAGAAATAGTCCAAGCAGGTGTTCCATTTCCTGAAAACGCAGAATATCATCACGTGCTTTAAGATCAATTCCCTCCTTTGGCATACAATAAGTACAACGGAAATTGCAACGGTCGGTAACAGCAAGCCGAAGATAATTTAAATGACGCCCCTGGGGATCAATCAGATGGGAAGCTGTTGAATTTCTTTGGTGTGTAGTATGTAAATAATCCACGCTCATTTTACTCCTTTCCAAGTACGGAAAGCTTTGCTGTTTCCTGCAAAACTCTATCGACCATGAACCCAATAATCATATTTAGGTCTGCAAGCTCGAAGTTAATTTAAATAGTGCGCTAAATATACAAAACGTTTTTACTGATTTTTAATTTTAATAAAGATCAAAAAATCATTAGCATATGCAGTATTTCTTTTCATTAGGATTTTGGCTCTTTGGGTTTTACACACATTTTCCGTTAACGTATTACATAAGCAGCCGAAAAGGCTGATTTATCCGGCTGTAGTCGGATCAATTAGTGAAAGAACTTCTACGCACGAGCTCATATTTATGATTAAGGACGAGCAATAATTCCGCGCAATCTTTGAAAGAGTTGACGCTTTTACAGCTTATCGACTCGATACTCTTCAAGGCAGGAAAAACGATTTAGAATGGTTGTGGTAAGGAGTCTATCGATTTTAAATCCAAATGAAAGACTCCTTACCTGATCTAATCGCTATTCAAACTACCAAGCCGTATTGTTATGTGCGTACTACAAAGGTTTAAGCCACCGAATAGCTTGTTCCTTCGGTTCCATCCTCCACTTTATAGACCTTGCAAGCTAGCCCTCTGAGTTGGAAGTTGCCTTGTTCCTTATCGCAGTATTCGTCGGAGTCTTGAGTGAGTACGGAATCCGCGGATTTCCAAAGGCTCGATAACGCCGCCCCAGGTTCTTCACTTCCTGTTGTTTCTGGATACCACCAACCATGAGGAACCCTGATTACACTAGGTTGGGTATCGTTACAGAGCCAAGACCTGAGTTTGATTTTCTTTCCAGTGGTATTTTCAACCCATGCCCAATCTCCATCCGACAGGTCTAAATCGTAGGCTGTATCCGGATGGATTTGCATGCGAGGATCCGGCTCACGGCTCCGCAGCACTTCTGTAGAACGGCCGAGGCCAAAACTGTGAAACCAATAATTCTCACGCATCCCGGTGAAAAAGGTCAACGGGTACTCCTTGGCTAACTCCGGCTTCCTCGCGTAGCTTTCTGGTGGTTCAATCCAGCTTGGCAACGGATCATAGCCAAGCTCTTCGAAAATGCTTGAATAGAGTTCAACTTTCCCGCTAGGTGTGCCAAAGCCAGTTTGTTCGTACTTCTTGAAAATCATTTCTGGCGCGGAAGCCCGATCCTGGGTTGATAATTTTTCCCATGTTAAACCCGCAGGCTTTAACCTTTCATCGTAACTATCTTCCATGCTTGCTGGCCAATACTTTTCTTGTCCCAGACGGACGCCAAGCTCACGCCATAACATCCAGTCATGCAGACATTCTTCCGGTGCCTGGACCGATTGTTGTCCGCCCTGGTAGACGGGAATCCAATCCCAGTAATTAAACAGATTCGGTCTTTCAAGCCAATGGGTAGCCGGCAGAATATAATCAGCGATTTGGGCCGTGGGCGACTTAATAAGGTCCATGACCACTAACAAATCTAGGTTCATCAACCCTTCATAAACGTGTGTGGTGTTGGGATAACTGATTAAGGTGTTATTGCATTGCGATATAAGTGCCCTCAAGCGGTAAGGCTTGCCAGTTTTCATCGCCTCCCACATGCTCGCAGGATGCGCCATCGCGCCGCCGGATATCTGGTTTGAATATTTTTTACCCCAAACCTTTTCCATTGCTGGACCGGTTTTTTCGAGTGTTTCCCAACTCAAGAGTTTAAAGCGATCTACACCGAGTAGCTTCTTGCGTTGTTCAGGCGATAACTTCTCATTGAGTTCGAATTCATCATCCGATGAAATTTCTGGATGGTACCCCATCAACAATTCGCCGCCGGGTACATCGAGGTTGCCTGTGATGGCCCTCAATATGGTTATTGCCCGTAAGGTCTGTGTGCTATTGGCGTGGTGATCCGGTACTGCTCCCCATGGGATTACCGCCGGACCCGTAGTGGCATACATGCGGGCAGACTCTCGAATCTTATCCGCCGGTGCCCCGGTGATTTGTGACGCCCACACCGGAGTGTATTCCTTCACTCGTTCAGCGAGTTGTTCAAAACCAACTGTCCATTTTTCTACAAATTCTTTGTCATACAGTTCTTCTTCGATGATTACATTAATCCAGGCCAGTAAATAGGCACTATCCGTAGCGGGCTTAACCTGCAGAAAGATGTCAGCTTGATCACTGTAGCTATTACGGCGTGGATCTGTGACAATCAGCTTTGCACCCTTATCCAGGGCACCCTTAATCCACAAGTACTCAGCTACCCATCTCTGCGGACCCGGAGCGTGACCTAAAAGCACGATGCATTTGGTATTCTCAAAGTCTGGAAACTGCATCAAACCGTATGTCACTTTACTGGGTACCGTGGAATTGGCTAAACACACGTATCCCGTCCAAGTCCAGTTCGGACTCCCCAGTAGGTTCATAAATCTTCGTGAGGCCGCACCTGCGTTAGAGCTCCAGCCATAGGTGCTGCCGATAGTTTCCGGCCCGTCTTCGGATATCAATTGCTTCATCTTATCGGCGATCTCATCTAAAGCTTGCTTCGTACTAATTTTTTCCCACTGACCCGCGCCGCGCTCACCGACTCTTTTCAGCGCATGCGTTAATCGGTCGGGGTGGGTAATGTACTTATTTGCGTTGGCTCCCTTGACGCAGATCGAATTCGGCGTGAGGGGGTGATCCGGATTTTTTTTGATCGATTTCACCAGACCGTCTTCAACGGTGACAAGAACTCCGCAATTGATATCGCAGGTACTACAGATGGCCCATTTCGTTTCTTTGCTCATTTTTAGCCTCTATAAATCATTTTTACTAATTAACAATCATCTTCAACCAGACTTAGTTAATGCCGCTATTTCGCTGTGGCGATTAAACGGATGTATCAACATAAAACTAGACATGCTGGCTACTTAGATACTGCTTACCTATAGTTATATAGGACAAAACTATGTATATAATTACGATCCATCGTTAAACACAACGGTAGAAAACTTAATATACCTTTTAGCATTTATTGAACATAGCGTATCTTTTGCAGAAATATTATAGGGGGAATATCAGCTTGTAAAATACTGATTATCTATGTACTAATAGGCTAAGGCTATTTATTAGATGAGGTGAAACAGAGCTGTTATTTTTATTTTATTGGAGCATGGGTTTTTCTAAGTTGGAAAAAAGACATCTGCAACCCATTTAATACACCACTCTTTCGCTGAGATTGGCTTAGGTGTCCCATTGGATTGCTTAATCAGTATTTTGTAATCACGAAAGTGACTAAGTGCGTGTAAATTGAGCATCAAATTAATCATGGCAATATGCTCAAAGGCTCGACTGGTTTGAATACTGACTTCATAATCCTTACTCAACCGGTGGTAGCGATAAAGCCATGCAAAGGTTCGCTCTACGACCCAGCGACGTGGAACAATTCAAAGCCTTTTGCCTTATAGGATCGAAGAACTACGGCCCAGGCGATACGAAATCGCTCCGGTATTCACGCGCTATATTCTTGGCCACGGTAGCCACCATCGACCCAAATGCGCCGCAGTTTTTTGCAGCTGCCCGTCAGTGACGCCAGGATTAATTTCGCCCCTTCTCGTTCCGGCACATTCGCAGCGGTCACGACGACCACCAGCAACAGACCCATGGTATCCACCAGAATATGGCGTTTACGACCTTGGATGCATTTGGCCGCATCCGTACCCTTTGATACCGGCCAAGGCAGTGATTTTAACGCTTTGGCTATCCATACTGCCCGCAGTAGGATGTTTATGACGCCCGGCTTTCGCCTGACCTGAGCCCGATGCGTTTGGCAATGATCAGTCCTCAGTTCTGGTTGCTGGCTTTCAGCTTTGGTATCTGCGGTTTTACCACCTCTGGCCTGTTTCAGACACATTTGATTTCTCACGGCATCGAACATGGTTTTTCAGAAATGACGATGGCCGTGTCATTAGGCATAATGGGCGCGACCGATATTGCAGGCACCATTTTTTCCGGTTGGCTATGTGATCGCTTTGGTAAGCGATGGCCAATGGCGATTTATTACGCACTGCGGGGCGTTTCATTAATCCTGTTGCCTTATGTTGAATCGACCGGGCAACTGATGGCTTTTTCCATGGTTTACGGTCTGAATTGGTTGTCGACGGTTCCGGCAACCTCTGCGCTCACGGCGGATCTATTCGGCAAGCAAAATGTCGGAATCGTTTTCGGCTGGATCTGTTTTGCCCATCAGCTCGGCGCGGCTTTAGCCAGTTACGGAGCTGGCTATTTGCATGGCTTGTTCGGGAATTACACCTTGACCTTTATGATCTCTGGTCTTTTTGCCTTAGCGGCCACCGGGCTTGTTATGAAAATACGGGAATGAAGTTAAATTTATTGCCGGCTAGTATTATTTTCGCAGTTAAACTGCTTCAAAACTAAAACAGGAGATATAAAAATGCTCTTTATTCGCATCTCGTTAATGAAAAACAGGCCGAATGGCTTTGAAGAAAATTGTCGTTTTGCTATCACCAAAAACGACCTACCGGTTATCGATTTTTACATCGAGTTGTTTTTTTGACTTGATTTCTTTAATTTTAGACGGCCGCTTTATGTCTCACTTTCGTCTTTGAAAAAACCAGTCCATGTACATCTCATTTTGGCCCTAATGACTCAGTGATTAAGTCAATTTGCTCGCCGAATACCGGACAGTCAAATGGATCACAGGTTGCCTAAACTATCGATATTGGACACCGACCCCGACGGTCCGGTTTTGGCCGATAGGGTGAGGTCGCCAATGGCTGCTTTGTAGCCCTTCAGTTCGCAGAATCTGGATTTGGCTGACTGGCCGCTACAGAGAAACAGGACCGTCAAGAATATATCGTAACAAGACAATCTAATCCTACCCAACCTACTCATGAAATATCCGAAAGTCAAATTCCAACCACTTGATCAAGTTCAATGATCAAGCTTGTCGGCCTTCATTCCAACCTCATTTGGCAAATAACCAATTAATTAAAGGGTGACGAGCATTAATAATTTGGATAATTTGCAATCGCCAAACTGATAAAGACACTGATCAATACTGCAAGCACAGGAACAATCGATAACGGGATCGGAATGGGACAAAGTAGCCACAATACAATCATGCAACTCAGAGCTAAAATCATGTGTGCGGAGGTATTATAAAGGGGCGGCACAGGGGAACTGAAAATTTCCAACTTTAGTCTCCTCTCGAATACACCCGCTACAAATCCCATGACAATGGGTAGCCCCAACCAAATCCCGAATTTTGACAAAATAACAAGTCGTAATGCCAGGCTGTAAGCCTGAAGTTTTACCGACGCAGCCCAGTCACCCGGAATATCGGCTATGGCTTCGCCAATAGGGTCGCCGCTATTTCTGAACTTTTCAGAATCATCGTGACGATCTCTGAATTCATTCGCGAACGCTGCAACAACGGTCAGATTGCTTTTGTAGAGGCTAATCAACTCCTGGTTTAATTTTTCTTTCCCGCCCAGAATAGTGATCGCAGCATTGTAATCCGACCTGATAAAGGCAGACATCTTGCCCGGGCTCATTAGCAATGGCAATCCGAGTGGCGTAAAAAACAAGATCATGACCCAAACAAGAAAATGTTTTCCCATTTAGCTTCATTCCAACAGGCCAGCTAATTTTAGTTCTGTCATCGTGAACACTCTTGAAGCGCAAAGCAATTTGCTTTGTGCGCTTTTAAATGCTCCATGAGGTTGTTTGACCCAGGATAATTCTTCGCTCACCGAGGATTTCATTATTTCATCCAAATAGCCGTCAATACTGGGGTCATAAATAGTCCATACACCACTTCGCTTGATCATAAGGGTCATTTCCAGGCATTGAACCAATTCAGATGATACTTTCTGGATAAATACCTTCTGTTCTTTCATGTCGTTATTGTCTTTAACTATCGACCTTTCGGCCTCCGCTAAACCTGCATCAAGACAATTCACCAACAAGCTTTTTCTCTCATTTCTAGGGTCTGGCCAATACAATGTCAACAATGAAGTTAAACGTTGAGACGCCTCGCGGAGATTAGGCCATCGCGCGAATAATTCCTGAGAACCAGAATAGCGTTTTGTCGCCCTGCAAGCTTTCTTCATTTCAACGCAAGCGGAATCAAGCGGTATCGATAAAGGTTTTTTCAATGAAATTATTTCGACTGGGTGATCAAGCATACTATTCAATCCTAATGAGTAATGATTGGCAGCCGTCCCTTGATGACCCTGCCGCCAGCAATTGATGCGATGTAATGGAAATTGGGCAAATGCCCAAGAAGGTGTTGTGGAAATAGATCATGCTCGCCAAATATCAATGACTGGCCGCTGTTTCCCGAATAATTGATGATGTTTTCGGCCGAGTTGACCGCGGTGGATCTGCTTTGCTGAACCGTTTTGATGTAGGTCTGCCCGAATGTTTCGGCAACGAATTGTTGTGTATCCCCGTCTTTGATTCTAAGCGTGATCAGGTTATTGCAGTTTCCGAGCACCTGCCTGGCCCTCGCCTCGTCACCGAGTCTGGCCACAATATCCGACAAGGTTTGCGTGGCCATAACCACTTGGAAGCCAGCCCCGCGTCCTTTATTGAGGATCTGGATAAACGGCAGATTGACCACTTCATTAGCCTCGTCCACGAACATAGAAATTCGTCCAGGCTTGTTGCCGCTGTTGTAAATCATCCCGGCTACAGACGCGAAGTCGGCCAGGACGATTGACCCTATTGCCGATGAAACGATCGAATCCGATAATGAATCCAGGCCAACATATAAGACATGTTTGCCAGAAATGATTGTCGATGTATCAAATATTGGTCTTTTGTCCCACGCATCTTCTTCGTTGGGCGATAGAAGCTCGCCTAAATCACCCGAGGTCAGCATGTTCAGAACCGGGATAAGCGATGCGATCATTTTCGAAAAGTGCATCCGGTTATGTTCAACCAGCGAGAGCAAACCGTCTATCCCTTCTGATCCTTTGGGTGTGTTGCTCAATTTTGCGCGATACCACTCGATTGTCGCCAGCCAATCCGAATTGGTAATGGTATCCATTTTTTTTGCCTTGCCCGCTTTAGCTTTGATGAAAAAAGGCTCCGCACTGCCCCCTTCGCTATTCCAGCCCGCCTCAACCCGGTTGGCGTGCGCTTCAATCGCGTGGACCAGCAATGCCTCTGCGCCACCCTCGATGTAGTAACGCAATTGCTTGATCGATGGCCGCTTGCCGGTCTCCACAAGCCCTTGTGCAACCAGGTTTAGCGTCCTGAACGCGAAGGCCGTAAAGGCATCTGATCCGCCAGTTTGAGAAGGAAGTAATGCCGCTATCCGCGAAGCAATTTCGGTTGTTCGCGTAAAATTTCGCAGGGTATCAAGGCGGATGGATGACCGTGGAAATGCAGGATGAAATAATAAAAAAGCATCTTTTCTGCCCGCTCTTACGCATTCAAGCTCCATCCTATCGCGCAATTCTTTATCGCCTTTCGGATCGATCATGATTACCGTATCGCCGCGGTGAATCGCTTGAGTCACCATGATTTCGTATGCTCTCGTCTTCCCTGATCCGGTTGTTCCGAACATGATGGTGTGTCCTTCTAGGGATTTCAGAGGAATTAAAACCTCTTTTTCTTTACCCAAATTAAGACCATGAATCCAAGGGCTCCCAGGGCTCTCTTGGTTATGATTCATTTTTGCCCCAGACAACATGTAGTCGATCGCTCGTTGAGTATGGATAGGCATCCAATCGAACCCCCAGCCAAACCACATTCGTTCTGGTTTTAACAATGCCATGAATTGCTCGACACTCAAATACGTCAACATTTCACCCAGCTTTCCTCTACCTACCCAATCAAGGCCTTTAATCGCTGATTTCAATGACATATATCCAAAACACATCCACGGAATCATCATCGCATTCCCGCCTGGCAGCATGATGTAGCCGGCAAAGGTAATAGCAGTAGCCACCAGCCAAGCCGATGCAATATAAAGCTCATAAGGCTTTCTTATGTAGGGGTCATAATTACTTGCCATCGAACAAATTCGCCTTTATCAAAAAGTAGCGTGAAGTCCCTTTTCCTGTCTTGGTTAGGCCAGTTATATTCCCGTCTATTAATTTAATTAACCCCGCCGATTTCAATACTGAAATACAGTCATTCAATTCGAGACCGGTTTCTTTCAACCCCTTTGCCATCACTTTCGTAATGCCGCCCGGCAATACTGATAGGTGTTCTTCAGGCAAGCTCTTCAATTTTTTTAGTACCAAGTCGACACGGCCTGTTTTTTTGGTTTTTGATTGCGGATCATTTCCAGTCAAATGACTGATTTCAGATGGCGAGTTTTGCAGTGAATGCGATTGTTTTTTCTTTTTGGTGTTCGTGTTTTCTTCAGGTTCGTTTTTTGATTGCGCTATCAAAAGATCAATTAAAGATTCAACACCTTTATCGCTTGTTATTTCCCCACAGTCCTCATTAAGAAATGGCTTGTTGGCCTGTGCCCAATCTGCTTTTCCGGCCTGTTTCTGGTTGCCTTTTTTATGATGGTTATCGGGTTGCGTGACAGTCACTGCATTATTTTTAATGCTCACTTTGTCCTCATCGACCAGAATTTCATCACCCGCAACGTTATAATCCCTCCCCTCCGGAGACTCGTAGTCTGCGGCATAATCATCATCGTAGTTATTAGCGATCAATTCTTCTGATGATGCCTCAGCTGTTGCGTTTGAACCCAGTTCATCTTTTTTTTTGCCTTGTGATAAGGCTTGGCTTTGTTTTTTTAATTGATTGTCTTGTTCAACAAGAGGGTGCTTGCCGCTTTCCTCTCCATTTGATTCAGTCGATGCATTACGTTCATTGTCTTTACGAGCTATCCGCGATTCACGATTTCCTGTTCCTTTTTGATTATGTTTTTTTAAATCTTCCAACTCATTTTTAACTTCTTGCCACTCTAATTCCTCTTTTATCTCCTTTTCGTTCTTATCCTCATCGAGTTCATTCTCTTGATGCGCATCTGTGCATAATTCTTCGTTAATCGGCTGATGGTGTGTCTTTACAAACAAAATCTCAGGCCTTGCTATCTTTAGACTATCCAGACACTTCCTGTCTTTGCTGTCGATCACGGGTACCGAAATTTCGTACACATATCCTCCCAAATGATTTCTGCTCACAATTCCAGCTTCCAGCAGGATATCCGCTAGGACTTCGTTTGTATTCGGAATAAAAGGGCATTCGTTTGCTCTCAGTTCATGTTGCATATCCGTCGCTGCCAAAGGCCATACTAAAAAAACACCATCCTTTCCATGCCAAACTCGGCCATTTTCATCGTTAGGCGTCCACCGTTTTTTCTGCACCAGATGTCTCATGGCATCAATTAACCAGGGCTCCAAATGCATCCCAGGCAATGGTTTACCATAGCGATCCGCGTGACTCCATTCATCACGTTCCATGATTTTGTAGGTCACCGCGGCGAAAATACGTGCCAAGGGATTGCTTTTGTCTTTTTTGTCCTGAAGTGCCGAATAGAGTGTTTTGTAAATCGCCTTTTCGCCGGCAGCCAAAATATCCGCCTGCTCTTTTTGAATTGCTTTGCCCATCATGATGTAGATCGTCGATCGATCTTCGGTTTCGTTCCAGCGGATGTGATAACGCGCCAATTCATTGTTTATCAGCCACTCGTACAATAACTCTCCACCCGGGCGCCACTCGATCCCAAGACCCTCGGCATACACTGAAATTTTCGACAGTGCGGTGATCGCTTCGCAAAACAATCCATTTAAAAATGCGGCATGCGCCCAAAGCGATTCTTCTTCCTTTCTGATTTCAGGTGTTGACCTCGTCAATATCCGTCTCTCGGCATACCTGATTGAAAACAGGGATACTTCTAAGCAAAAAGCAAATAGCCCACCGATTAATTTGAAGTGGTTTTTTTCCGATGCCGGCAGAAGGTGTGTCATCTCGGCGAGATGTCTGATCGGAGACATCACTTTTTTTTCTACCTCATCTTTGTTATGTTCCCCTGCCAAGCCTCTCGCCAGGATGATCTGCTTGATCATGTCCCTGTTTTTTTCGATCAAATGCTCTACGGGAATCACTGGAATTCCTAAAGGAAATCCAGGCAGTCTTTGGGCATATTCATCGAAAACATCCCATTTTGTTTCTCTGTGCTTTTCAATGGGCTTCTTGTCAAGATTCAACTTACTCTTTTGCGCATTGGTTGTTTTAAAAAGCGCTGCAATTTTTTTGATCATCGCAATTAACCGTGATCTCTGATGTAATCGTCGATCATGCGCTGAATACTTCGCCTTATCGATACCGGGTCAATCATGTTTTTAAATTCAATATCTACAGTTCCATACTTGCCGCTCTTGCCGGTCGTGCCGGCTGAATCCAAACGTAGGGTACCGATTCCTAATAATCTATCTAAAATCCCCTGATGAACCCCAATGGTCTTGATGTCACTAAACCGAATTTGGACCTGGGTTTGAGCAATAATTCCTTTTTTTAGAATTAATCCGTCGTCGTCGATATAGAGTTTTGCGGCAAAATAGCTGTATACAAATCTCAATCCGTAAAGAATTAACAAGATTCCGCTGATTCCTATGACCTCCCCAAAACTCTTCAAGTCAAACCCTGTCGGAATGTTTTCTATTTCTAATAAAGCAACCACTAAACTAACAACCTTGTAGGGCCTTAAAAATATCAGGATTCCTATCAGGATTTGGAAATAATTGGGAATGAATCCTCGCCACGCTTGACGAAAATCATTATTTTTTAAACGGGCATCTTTATTTTCAATTTTCGAAGTATCTTGATTGGATCCAACTTTTTTAGCTGTGAAACCAAGCTGGTTATCAGCCATGACCGAGTATTTTTTCCCTGTCTCTCGTGCGAGCAGTTCACACATATCCAGTGCGTCATCAAAACTCGCAAAGGAATTCATTCTCAAATTGATAGCGTTATTTCTGGCCATTATTGTTTTCCTGCTTGAGATTTTGATGTTGGCAGTCGAACCATCGTGAATCTTGATTTCGTCTCGCCTTTGTTACTCATTTGTACGCCAATGACGTAAAACGGTTTGATGTACTGCATCAGCTTCGATTCGATTTTCAGCTTCCGTATCAAGTTGTCCCAATACATTTGGTCAACGCCAAGCACCACCTTGGTCGCAACATTGGAAAAAAAGTCTTCGGAAAAATGCGTCGGCGATTGACTTGCGCAGACCAAACCAAGCCCAAATTTGCGGCCTTCTTTTGCAATGGTGTTCAGAATGTTGTTCTCATCGTCTCTAAAGAACAAGTGTGCCTCATCGATGATCATGACATCCCTAAGCAATCCCTCTTCTTCTCTTCGAACAGGGCCTCTTTCGAGTGACGATGAAAAGATTTCTTGAAGCCTAAATTCGACAAACATTCGTTTTTCATCTTCACGCAGTGCTGTGATGTCGTAGTGCCAGACCGGATTGGATCGGTCAAATGGAGGGCTTTGGTTCTTGAAAATCCCACTGGCTTTGAGATTGTCGAAACGCTCTACCACGGACTTTAGAACTTCCTTGGATTCATATTTAATGAAGTCCTCCAGTTCCTTGCCGGTTTCAAGGTTTTGGATGTAATCCTTATAGGCTTTGCTTGCCTTTTGACGCAGATCCATCGCTTTCTCGAGCAGTTCTTCATCCGGTTTTGCACCCGGCGCTGAAACCTGTTTCGATATTTTGTAAAGCTTACTGGTGATCTTGTTGAGTTCCTCCAAGGCTCTCCCTGCCTTGGTGTCACTGCCAATGATAAGTTGTTTGAGTTTGATAAAAGCATACCGGCAGGCGTCATCCATGGTTGGGTAGCGCTTTGGATACTTACGATCAAAGCCGTCGTTCAGCACCCATGACTTGTAGTTGTCAGCAAAAAACCCATTAGCGGCATACAGGTCTGTGATCAAATGCCGCATGACCGCTTCTTGTCTTGAGCCGATTGGACGGCATCCGTTAATCGTCGCAATGAAATCCTGCGTGCGTTTCCTAACACCGCCGAAATGCCGGTCAGAACTGACTGCGAATGGATTTAAACCGTATTCAGTGGATTCTGAGAATCTGACTGAAGAAGCGCCTGGTAAGTCGATATCGCCATGCACGTCCATAATATGAATTCTGGGCGCCGGTGAGAAACGACGAGCTTGCTGTATAAAGCGTCTTAAAAACGTGGTTTTGCCCATGCCGGTTTTACCCATGACCAACATATGGGCGTTGACCAGGCAATCAAAATCGCAAAATACCGGTGTTGTTTGATTTTTTGACAAGAGGTAATCATCTTGTCCCAGCTCGATTTTCATAGAAGCACCATGAACCATGCCGGATTGCAACTCTTTGTGGCCCACTGCTCATCCTGATGCCATCCGGATTTTGGTTTTAAAAGTTAAGATTAATAGAATCTTACGAAAAACCTTTTCTCTTCATCGCGGTGAAAGACGCGGTTTTTCGGCCTCTTTAGATGAAATCGTTCGTCTATCTCAATGCGCAATTAATCACCGTCTCAGACTCGACATCCCTAAAGTGCTTGTAGTCATAAAAGCGCTGATTCGGGTTTTGATCAGTTGCTAACAAATGCGTGCAATCGCTTATGTTCTTTTGTCTTGTCAGTTCGGCAATTTTTGTCCGGAACGCCTCGAGGCGATCCTCACCGTATGCTTTCATGACATGAGGATGTAACGGATTCAGGTAAAATCTGGCATCCACCTTTTCATCGTCAAGCCACTTGACCAATGCTTCAAAATCATCAAATCGTGACTTGATCCATGGCGGAGCATTAGCGGGTTTGGCGTTTACTGGAAATTGCTTGTTAATGAAGGCGGCTTGATCCCGCGCTATTTCTTGGTCGTAGCGATCTAAAAAGTAACGTCCATTACCGTCAATAGCGTATCTCACCGAATGCATTCCTTTCGCTTCATTAAGCAGTCTGCCCAATCCTTCCGATAAGCTCGATGCGAACAAGTAATCAAAAATGACACACTGTTTCGTTTCGCCACCGGCTTCTGGATGAAGTCTGTAGGCGGGCCCATACGACTTGATATCGGTAAATGCGATAGGCTCCAAACCATAGACCACTGTTTTGATCGGCACGCCTTTGCGCTTCAATGCTTTTAATGTGGCCAAGATTTCTTCAGGCTTCGCCGCCAGAAAAGCAAGATTGTAGAAAGTCCTCCCCGGAAAACGCTTGTTCAGCAGTTCAGGATCGACTAAACCCATAATGGATGATCCAACAATAAACGCGTCACGTTGTGGCGACTTTTTCATAGTTCGTTCGACTGATTGCTCTCTGTTAATGGTTGAAACAATCGCTTCTGCAGAATCTGGAGATCTTTCTTTCGCGTCACTTAATAGATATTCAACCTTCAGGTAACGCTCGTTGGTGGTTGATGAGGTGTATCGACGCCCCATTGAATATTCCGTCTTGAAAATCTGATACGGATTGACGATCACGTTCCAGACAGGCAAACACCAAGCCGCAACACCGCCTGTTAATAGCGCGGCTTTCCAGAACGAATCAAAACTGCCAATAGATAAAGCTTTCATGAGAACCTGACATCCAAATGCTGGAAAAAAAAAGGGCTGTGAACAAGGCTAGATTTTTCCCATTTGCCTCAAGCAGCTGTGCTTCTTTTTGAGCGTTCGCATAGGCCATGCAAACGGTTAGCAGAAGTGCGGCCTGAATCACTTCTATACCCGTGACCAGACTCGTCTGGGTACATGTTTGGCAAAATCCTGAAATCATGCTCGGTAATGCAATTCCGTTTAGACCTAGCATTCCTTTCCAGATAGAAAGCGCTTGCTCAAGCGATTCAGCTCTAAAAACCACCCAAGCGAGGGTGACTGAAATAAATGTCACTGCCATAGCGAGGTTGTCCGGCAATTCAATTTTTAATGTCTGCCAAACACGATGCACCCCGATGAAAATACCCTGGAGAATCCCCCAAAGAATAAAAGTCCATGCGGCGCCATGCCACAGTCCGCCAATGGTCATCGTCACAGCGGCTGCTAAAATGCCCTTGAAGAGGCCATTCCTATTGCCACCCAAGGGAATGTAAAGATAGTCTCGTAGGAACCTTGATAAAGTCATGTGCCACCGTTTCCAGAATTCGGCAATGCTTACCGATTGGTAAGGGGAATTGAAGTTTTGTGGCAATAGAATTCCGAACATAAGCCCGATCCCAATCGCCATGTCCGAGTATCCTGAAAAGTCGAAATATATTTGCAAGCCATAACCAACAGCTGCTACCCAGGACTCGAAAAACTGCAAAACCGCATCTGCGGCGAACAGTGGATCGACCTTTTCGGCGACACGGTCAGCAATTACAGATTTTTTGAATAGCCCGACAGCAAACAGGAACAAGCCCTGCGAAAATTGCTGTGCGTTGAAGTTCACCCGATCTTTTAATTGCGGCATTACATCGGAGTAATGAAGGATTGGACCTGCGATCAAATGCGGATAAAACGAAATGGAGAACGCGAACCGTCTCAGGTTGAAATCTTCAACATAGCCCTTGTAACAATCCACCAGGTAAGCGATCACTTGGAAGGTAAAAAATGAGATTCCGAGAGGCAACACTAAATGCATAACCGGCACATCGTTACCCGTTGCCGCGTTCCAATTTTCGATGAAGAAGTCTGAGTATTTGAAGTAGCCCAACAGCCCAACGTTGAACAAAAGTCCAGCAATCAGTAGCTTTTTGGACTTTGTTTGAGAAATCCTTTGCCCTACATAAAAATTTGCTACTGCGTTCCCGATAAGGAGTGGGACATATCTCGTATCCCACCAGCCATAGCAATAGACCGAGCAGAGAATGACGAACAACTGCGCATCATGCTCTCGTTCGAGTTTCTGCAGCAACCACCAGGTTGCAATCGAAAAAGGGAGGAAGAAATAAATGAATTCAGGTGAGTTGAATAGCATGTTTGAATCCAAATGATTGAAATCTGCATACTACTCACTGCACAATCACCTCATGGCACCGAAAGATCGCCTAAAAACGACTCTTTCGACTTTGGATTTTGGGTAACTTGATACGTGGTTTTTTGCCAAGGGATGTGAATGTATATTTGGGTATTCGGAATTGGGTGGTGAAAAGCGGTGAAGACCGGGCGATCTTGACGCAACGCCAAGCGGTTTACGAGGCCGCTAAGGCCAAAAAACCCGAGCGTTGGAGTCGTCACACCCGAAACTGGGATTGGCAGCCAAAAGTCTGTTTAAATCCTGATAAACCAAACAATAATGCGGCGAAAAAAACCGACACTACTGTCCACTAATTTTTAACTGATGCGACAACTACGTTGACATTTACCGCTTCCCTTACCCCTATCAGAGCACAAGGAAGTGTTCGGCCCTTGCCATCCATGGCGACTGGATCTTGGCAACCCCTGCCGAGATGACGATTTTTGACTGAGCTGATGATCTTTATAATCAAGTGGCTTTTTGGGCTCCTGTAAATATCTTCCGTTTGCTTTTGCTCATTTTCTACCTTTCATTTCCCGTCAGGGCATAGCTTAAACTACTTCCGGGATTCCGGGGATCCACTTTACAATGCGACATCAAGGAATAAACTGCGTTATATGGACAACTAATCCGACCCGAATGCGTTCACTGGACATTTGTCGTGCTGTCTACATTATTTTCATTACTCCCGATCACCGCCAACCACCATCGGCATGAGCCATTGGTAATTAAAGCGCCGCTCACCATCTCGTGGCCCCTTCCAGAATCCGTGCCAGTGTCCACGCCTGACATGGGTTTTGACTGAGCGGCCAGTGTCCTTCACGGTTTCCGTGTTCGTTCGCAACAGTTCACCGATTTCCCGACCAACCGACCACACGCGCGGCTTATCGGCTGGAAACCATCGCCAGCCACGCTTAGTTTTTGTCCGCTGTGGGCGTTTGGGTGACGTTCCGGGTTCGCGGTCGCTGTCGATTTCCGGCACATCACTGCAGATGTACAGCAGCAGCGAAATCAACGGATTGATGCTTGCCGCCAGTTGCTGAACATGATCCTTATTCGGCGCAAAGTCTATGCGGTGTGCTTCGGCTTGACGCACTGCTTCGCTATTGGCGCGATCAATGGCCTCGGTCACAGTCCATGGCCCGAGATGCAGGGGAACCGGAATCAGATGCTCATCGGTATCAAGCAATAGCCGCAACTCGCTACGGTACGTATTGATGTCGTATTCCAGATGCGCCCAATAGCCATGCAGCAGGCTTCCCAACCAAGTGAGCCCCGGCGTATTTATATAAATACACCATTCCGGCAGCCGATACAGGACCTCGCTAGGCATGTCGCCAACGACAAGCGTATCAGCCAACGCGGCCATAAAATCGGCATCAAATTGATAAACACCCTGGCTGTAACGCCAAGTACCGATTGCCGCCAGTCGTCCCAAATCGATAGCCAGATGCAGCGGTAATCGGCCGCCAGGGTCGATTTGAACGGCGTTGTCAATGCTGACAATCGCGGCCCAACCGGCCATCGGTATGAAGCACCATGATGGCCAATCAGGCAGATCACGGCTTTTGCTTTGCCGGAATTCGTCTACAAATTTACTAGTAGAGGGGTATAGTCGCATCGCTGCCACTAGGTGTTCTAAGGGACGAATCATTCCAATACATCTCCCAGTTTCATAGTTGTGGCTGAAAAAATCACAAAAACTGTCAAAGCGTTTTTTCTTGTAATTGTGTACTCATAGCTATCAGTTATATGATTTTACCCGGATTTCGACTAGTTCGAGACCTGCCTGCCGCTACCATCGATTTGTTTAATTTCCATCAAACAGCTCCTAATTCAAATGCGCATGGGCATCACAAGGTACCAAAACAGAGAATCACTTTGACCCTCAATAAAACAGACGCTGGTATTTTCGGCAACCGTCATCTTGACGTCTTTGCCATCTATATTATTCACCGCATCGAGCATGTATTTTGCGTTGAAGG
>JGI24123J20310_1000192_pt1 | contig 46267 bp, 49 predicted proteins | sample SubbioCR12Aug_5A_FD_20310 | JGI IMG/M metagenome (IMG submission 20310)
GGAGGGCCCGCCGCTAAGCCGTCGACGCGTTGCAATCGTTTCCACTGCCGGCCTGCACCGCCGCGATGACCGGCCTTTCACTTTTATGGCAGGTGACTACCGGATTATCCCAGGTGATATAAAAACGAATGACCTGGTGATGAGCCACACCTCCACAAACTTCGATCGTACCGGCTTTCAGCAGGATTGGAATGTGGTCTTCCCTATGGATCGACTCCGTGAGCTAACCGATCGTGGCCTTATCGGGAGCATTGCTGATTTCCACTACTCCTTTATGGGCGCAACCGATCCCAAACTCATGGAGCCAACGACGCGTGACCTGGTAAGACTTCTTAAAAAAGACCGAGTTGACGCTATCCTGCTTTTGCCTGTCTGACCCTTCTGCACGCGCGCCGTTGGCGCGCTTGCCCATTTTTTTGAAGAGGAAGGGGTGCCGACAACACAGATCAGCCTAATCCGTAAACATACTGAGGCCATAAAGCCGCCACGAGCTCTATGGGTGCCTTTCGAATTCGGCCGTCCTCTTGGCGCGCCGAACGATGCCATATTTCAGACAAGAGTGCTGCTCGCTGCTCTGAAACTCTTAGAGGCATCGAGCGGGCCTGTACTCGAAGACTTCCCAGAGGATGCACCGGTGTCAGGAGACATAAATACCGTATGGGCTTGTCCAGTAAACCTGTCTATAGAAAAGGCTAATCTCAGTAATACAGAGCAGTTACGAGAGGCCTTCAAAATGGAAATGATTCAGTTGCGCTCGTGGTATGACCTTGCCGTTAAAAAACGTGGGCGCACTACGGTTGGTGTGAGCGGTCTCAACTTAGACGTGATCGGCGATTTTATCAGCGCATTCCTTGAGAACCGAATTCCGGAAAATCCACGCAGAGATCTTCCCCTGGGGCTTGTGCTCAAACTTGCAGTGGATGATCTTAAGGCTTATTATTTTGAGGCCGTTACCGCTCAGCCAGGCCATGCTTCGCCAGGAAGTAATAGGCTTGCCGAATGGTTTTGGGGCGAGACCGTAGGGGCAGAAGTGCTACGAGCCGTCAAACAATCCTGTACGAAGAGCAATGACCCCATGCTTCAAACCGTCGCCATGAGACTCCTCATCCCTATGGCCCAAGCAAATCACAGCAATTAAGTTTTTGAATAGCCCTACAACGATATATAATTGATTATATGGTTGACATCAATGCCTGACTATGCTACATGTTTTAGAAAAACATGGGGAGGTGTCAGGCCATGGTTCCAGAAAGCTGCGTGCAGGACGGGAGTTTTCCCATACCGAAGTTGTTGATCGGCAAAGAGGACATCAGCCAGTTTATTGAGGAGTTCAGAGGCTTTCATGCCCAGTTTGCCGATTGCTTTTCCCGAGAGGAGCCTCGGGAGAATTTCTTTCAATACATGGCGGGCCAGATGAGCCAGTTGGAAAGAAAGTCCATCGAACCCATTGCCATCAATGTGAAGGATGCCAAGGTGCGGGCGATGCAGCATTTTGTCAGCGATGTCATCTGGGACGATGCTCGAATCCTTTCCCGCTACCACGACATGGTGCTGGAAGACCTGGGTGATACCGATGGCGTCCTGATTTTTGACGAATCGGGGTTTGTCAAGAAGGGGAAGGATTCGGTGGGTGTTGAACGTCAGTACTGCGGAGGAATCGGCAAGGTTGAGAACTGCCAGGTGGGCGTCTTTGCCGCCTATGCCTCCCGTCATGGCTACTGTTTTCTGGAGAACCGGTTGTTCCTTCCGGAGAAGTGGTTTGGCGCGGAATATGCGAAGCGCAGACATAAATGTAAGCTTCCCGCAGAGATCGTCTTCAGGACCAAACCGCAGCTTGGGGCGGAGATGTTCGAGGAAATCGTTCGCAAGAATGTCATTCCCTTTAGGTATGTCGTAGCGGATACGATTTATGGCGGCAGCCCGGAATTTATAGACGCGGTGGAGAAAACCGCTGGGGTGACGTATCTTGTTTCTCTGCCGCTGGATACCCTCTGCTGGACTCAGGAGCCGGCCATCATGGAGAAGACCTATCGCTACGGGGGAGAAGAACGAAAGAAGCGGGTTCTTGCTGCAGCAACGCTCAAGCCGATCACGTTTGAGAAGCTGGCCAAGGGCACGAACGACTATTTCTGGTATCGCCGCAAGGTCTCCGAAGGAACGAAGGGTCCCGTGACCTATGAGTTTATGAAGAAACGGGTGGTTCTGTCCAAAGACGGTATGCCGGACAAAAGGGTCTGGCTGCTTGTTCGCCGCACCATCGGAAAGGATCCCACCTACGCCTTCTTCATCTCCAATGCGGGTCGATCCACCCGACTGAAGACCCTTGTCTGGCTCTCGGGGATTCGCTGGGCTATCGAACAATGCTTCGAGGAGGCCAAATCTGATCTGGGGATGGACCATTACGAGGTGAGAAAATTTCCGGGGTGGCGACACCATATGATAACCTGTATGCTGGCTCACTTCTTCCTCTGGCACATGAGAATCAGATTGGGGGAAAAAAGCACCAGCTATTACGCTGTCGCAGCTTAAACTGCTAATGAGAGCCGTGTTGCCGATGAAAATATTCGACGCCTTTGATCTCATTGAGCTTGTCTCATGGATACAGATGAAGAACCATCGGGCTTATCTCTCACACCGGAAACGTAAACTGTCCATTGCCGAGATGACACAATATGTATCGTTGTAGGGATAGTAGATCGTCGCAATAAACTCCCCCATATTCAAAATCAAAATATTTTTTCCTCATTTTGTAAGGACCATTACATAATTATTGAATAGGAGGGATTATTATGTATTCATAAACAGAGTCATAGGTTGTATTTCACTAATGATTATAATGAGTTGTTGACAATGAAAGGAGGGAAGTGATATGGTGAAAAAGACCACAGTAGAACGAAGTAATTCAGAGAGAAGGAACCTAACAAGAAAAGTTGCATTCGAATTCCCTTCACCCGAGGCAAAAGAGGTGTACCTGGTTGGGGAGTTTAATAATTGGGATACCCAGGCAAACCTGATGAAGAAGGATAGAAAGGGATTATGGAAAACAACGCTCTCCCTAAAACCTGGGAGATATGAATATCGCTTTCTGGTTGACGGCATCTGGATGAATGACATTTTCTGTTCCGGGTGTGTCCCGAACGAATTCGGAAACCAAAATTGCGTCAAGATCGTCGAGTAAAATAATCGATTCATAGAGAAAGGGCTATGTATTATGCCACAGGGTAGGACAAAACTCTGGTACCTTAAAAATATCGATCTCTTCAGGCACTTGAATGATGAAGAAATCCGGATGATCGAGCAGCATACTCTCATGCGCGAGATCAAGAAAGGGGAGGCCCTGTATTTTGAAGGTTCATCCGACCAGAACATTTATATCCTGAAGAAAGGGACCGTTAAGGTCACTAAAATTACTCCTCAGGGGAGAGAGATCATCCTTGATATTTTTAAGGAAGGCTCCATTTTGGGAGAAATGGCCTTTCTTGAATCCGAAGAGAGAAATGAATCTGCAGAGGCCCTGGAAGAGAGTTTGTTATGCATCATGAGAAAAGGAGATTTCGACCAGATGGTTCAGAGGATGCCTAGCCTCTCAACGCAAATCACAAAAATGATAGGGTTCAGGAGGTTTAAGATTGAGAATAAGCTCCTTGATCTTCTCTTCAGTACGGTGGAACAGCGTCTCGCAAAGACTCTTTTGAATTTGCTTGATGATTTTGGTATACCTCACAAAGATGGAAACTTATTGAAAATCAAACTCACCCATAAAGATTTCGCTGATCTAATTGCATCCACCAGAGAAACAGTGACAACAACGCTCAACAAATTTAAAGGTGAAGGCATTATAGATTATCAAGGGAAGTATGTTGTGATAAAGTCTCTCGAAGGAATAAAAACCATAGCTGGGTAGGTATTGTTGGAAAGGAGGTGGTGATGGCAAAGGGTTCATTGATTTTGTGTCGGAATATGGGTAAAGTTTAATAATTACTTTTTAACCGTACCTCAACCGGAGGGATTTTAAAAGAAAGGAGAAAGATGTATGAAAAAAATTCTGATATTCATTGTTTTACTGGTAAGTATGAGCCTTGCATTCTATGGATTCGTTTTGGCTCAAGAGAAAGCGGCAAAACCGAAGAAAGGGGCAGTAGAGGCCTCTGGAACGGCGCTTTGGGATCACTTGAAGAAAGTTGATTATACGAAGAAATGGAAGATGTGGCCTGGGAAAACCGCTCTCTATAAAGGGACGGAACCCCATGGCGTTCTTTTAACTACCTATGTCAATGGTACTGCCCTCAAGGCTATCGAAGGAAAGAAAGGAATGTTGCCAGTCGGCTCGATGATAGCAAAAGAGAATTATATGCCTGACAAGAAACTGGCTGCCATTACGGTGATGTATAAAGTCAAAGGATATAATCCTGAAGCAGGAGACTGGTTCTGGGCGAAGTATGCCCCCGATGGGAAAATCGAGGCCGAAGGAAAAGCGGAGATGTGCATCAAATGTCATGGCATGAAAAAGGATAATGACTATGTCTTTACCGGCCCGTTAAAATAGGAGGATGGAATTGGGAGAGAGGGAGTTTCGACATTCTTCTCTCCCTTAATTTTTTCTTACTCCGTAAGCAATTATATTTTACTCCATTGCCTCGACCATACATTATCGATCTTGGAGACCAGATGGATATATTCTTTTTTAAATCTATTTTATCGATGATTGTTATTCTCCTGGTTTTTATTGCCCTGTTCACCATGTTTGAGATTTTTGGGAGGAGCGAGAAACGATTTAATATCGAAAAATTGAAAAAATTACACAGGGCGAATGGAATCTTCTACCTTCTACTTTTCATCTTCATCGCCTATTTTTGTATAGATTTTATGGTAAAAACAAAGGTAGAGCCCTCGCCTCGAGCTTTGTTTCATTCGATTTTTGCCCTTACCGCCCTTATCCTCCTCTGTCTTAAAATTTCCATTGTCAGATTTTATAGGCAGTTTTATGGAAAGGCACAGACCATCGGTCTTCTGATAGCCCTTATCAGTTTCGGTATGGTAGGGACCTCCGGCGGATACTTTCTCCTCGTGACCAGACTCGGCGCTGACATTCCTTCTGCCAAGGTAGGGGAGCGGAAAAAAGAAGCGCCTCAAGAAAGGATCAAGGTCGTGGTTAAAACAGATCCGAAAAGCATAGCGGAGGGTAAAGGACTCTATGAATCCAAATGTATTTTCTGTCATGACCCCTATAGCACGAGGAAAATATTTGGCCCCGGGCATCAAGGCATCCTGAAGAACCCCTTGCTTCCTGCGAGTGGAAAACCTGCAACCCCTGAGAACATCATCAATCAATTGCGAAATCCTTTTCGAAACATGCCTGCATTTTCTGAATTACCTGAAAATGATGTGCTAAATGTCATTGCTTTTCTAAATACGCTTTAATGAGGTGAATACAACATGCCCCGTGATATTCCTGTAGGAAATGGGACGTTGCTTATCACTTTTGATCAAGATTACTGCCTGAGAGATATTTACTATCCCTGTATCGGGAAGGAAAACCATACGGACGGGCACAAGTTCAGGATGGGTATCTGGGCCGATAATAAGTTCGATTGGGTCAAAAGAGATTGGGATCTTCGTCTTGAATACGCCCGGGAAATGTTAATGACCCAGGTGACAGCACTCAATAACAATTTGGCGGTGAGTCTTCATTGTCATGATATGGTTGATTACAGAGAAAATATCTACATAAAAAAAATCGTTTTAAAAAATCTTGTCAACAAAGAAAGAGAATTCCGCCTTTTTTTCCACCATGACTACCACATCCTTGAATCTCCCACGGGGGATACGGCCTATTACGACCCGGATGAGAAGGCCATTATTCATTATAAAGAAAACCGCTATTTCTTGATGAGCGGCATAAGAAATAATCGCCAGGGTATAGACCAGTATGCAACAGGAATAAAGGAATTTCATGGGCTGGAAGGCACATGGAAGGATGCTGAGGATGGGAGACTCGAAGGAAGTCCGATCGCCCAGGGTTCAGTGGATTCAACCTTGTCTTTTTCAATAAATGTCAAACCAGAAGGAGAACAAACGATTTATTATTGGATCGTTGCGGGAAAAGATTATGCTGAAGTCAGCCGGCTAAATAAAATGATCATGGGTCATGGCGCGGAATATTTCATGAGGCGAACCGGCAATTACTGGAGTGCATGGGTCAACAAAGATGAGATGGACTTCGCCACCCTTCCAAAAAAGATTGTTGAACTATATAAAAAGAGTCTCCTTATCTTAAGGACCAATATTGATTCTAATGGAGCCATCATTGCCGGAAATGATTCGGACATTCAGCATTTTGCAAGGGATACCTACAGCTATATGTGGCCGAGGGATGGCGCCCTTACGGCCTATGCCCTTGATAGGGCTGGTTACCTCGGAATAACCAGACATTTTTTTGATTTCTGCCTCGACATTATCAGTAAAGGTAAAGAATCCTCAGGTTACTTTCTCCATAAATATAATCCCGATGGTTCACTCGGGAGTTCATGGCACCCGTGGATCACTCACAACGAAAAAATACTCCCTATCCAGGAGGATGGAACAGGATTGATTCTCTGGGCGCTGTGGTTCCATTTTAATAAATTCAGGGATATCGAATTTACTGTCCGCCATTATGAAAATCTTGTCATCCGGTGCGGAGACTTCCTGGCCTCTTACAGAGATGGTGAAACAGGACTCCCCCTTCCATCCTACGACCTATGGGAAGAAAAATGGGGGATACACACCTTCACGGTATCAGCGGTCTTTGCCGGAATTAAAGCGGCGGAAAATTTCGCCAGTTTCTTCAAAGATACAAGAAGGATCAAAATATGCAAGAAAGCAGCAGAAGAAGTGAAGGCTGCCATGGGGAAATATCTCTACAACAAAGAGCAAGGAAGGTTTTTAAAGACTATCATCCCAAGAGAAGATGGCTCTTTTGATATTGACCCTACCGTTGATGCCAGCATTTATGCACCGTTTTATTTTGGGGTATTCGAACCGGGCGATGAAAAAGTTGTAAACACCATGAACGCTATTAAAGAAAGGCTCTGGGTAAAAACGGATGTAGGAGGAATCGCAAGATACGAAGGGGATCGTTATCACCAGGTCACTGATAATATAAAAGATGTGCCAGGAAATCCATGGTTCATATGCACTCTCTGGCTTGCCCAGTGGTACATTGCCAAAGCCAATGATCTTAAAGAACTCCAAGAGGTTATTCCTATCCTTGAATGGGTTGCCTCAAGGGCATTACCCTCAGGAGTTCTTGCAGAGCAGGTTCATCCCTATACCAACCAACCCCTTTCTGTATCACCCCTTACATGGAGTCATGCAGCCTTTGTGACAGCCGTTCTCGAATACCTGAATAAACTGGAGGAGATTGATATCTGTCCAAGCTGTGGAAATCCAATGTATCGGCATGATAGGATAGCCAAAAAAGAGCAAGCCTAATAGAGATGTGGAGGTAACGATATGGTTAAAGTGGAAGATAATTATGAAAACGAGACCATTTGCATTAAATTTTGCGGGGTGTGCCCAACCTATCCTGGGGTTAAAAGTGAGCTATTATTCTGCGCCAGAGGGAAAAGCAGTTCACCAAAACGGAAATCGGGTTGCAATTGTGGCATGTGTGACATCTGGAATAAATACGATTTGACAGATTTTTACTATTGCATTGAAGGAAAAACAACATAACAAGATGAAAATTATTCCCGCCATCCTTGCAGAGAATTTCAATGACTGCCTGAAGATGTTAAAGCAAGCCGAATCCTTTACGGATTATGTTCAAATCGACCTGATGGATGGAGATTTCGTCTCTTCGAGAAGTTTCCCTGGAGAAGAAATCAACAGGATCAACGCTTCCATCTCCTTTGAGATTCACTTGATGGTCAAGGATCCTCCCTCCTTAATGGCTCAAATCAACCATCCTTGTCTTAAAAAGGTGATCTTCCACTACGAATCGGAGATCAACCACCTTGATTTTATCCGCCGGATGAAAGAAAGAGGAATTCCAACAGGGATAGCCCTCAACCCGGATACGCAACTCGATGAATTTAAAGCCATCTCTGGGCATGTGGAGACCTTGCTTTTTCTTGCGGTCAATCCGGGTCATTACGGAAGCCCCTTCAGGCCAGAAGTATTGAAGAAGATTGAAGAAGCGAGACACATCTTTCCGAATAAGATGATTTCAGTGGATGGGGGAATCTCCCTTGATAATTTGAGTTTATTTAGAGGTATCGGTGTAGATGCTGTCTGCATTGGAAGCAGAATATTCCTTGGTAATCCAGAAGAGAATTATAAAAAATTTGTTAATAAATTGGCCGGATTAAAGACGGTGAAGGACAATGAAGGAACTCGATGAAATCTGTATTAACGCAATCAGGATGTTATCAGTGGATATGGTCCAGCAAGCAAACTCTGGGCACCCGGGAATGCCAATGGGGGCTGCCCCCATGGCCTATGTATTATGGACTAAATTTTTAAGACACAATCCGAATAACCCAAAATGGCCTGCCCGTGACCGTTTTGTTCTCTCGGCGGGCCATGGCTCTGCACTTCTATATTCTCTTTTGCATCTCACAGGATATGATTTATCCATAGAAGAATTGAAACAATTCAGGCAATGGGGAAGTAAAACCCCTGGACACCCTGAGTATCGAGATACACCGGGAGTTGAATGTACCACAGGTCCACTGGGTCAAGGGTTTGGAAATGGTGTGGGCATGGCCATCGCCGAGCGTTTTCTGGCTGCCAAGTTTAATCGGCCAGGTTATGAGATTCTCAATCACTACACCTATGCAATTGTGAGCGACGGGGATTTGATGGAAGGCGTCACCTCAGAGGCAACCTCCCTTGCCGGACACCTTAAACTGGGGAAGCTGATTTATCTTTACGACAATAACCATATTACCCTTGCCGGAGAAATTGGGCTTAACTTTACGGAGGATGTTTCTAAACGTTTCGAGGCTTATGGCTGGCATGTACAGTCCATTGAAGATGGAAACGATATTGAGGCTATCTCAAAGGCAATCACCGCAGCCCAAAATGAAGTATTCCGCCCTTCACTCATTTCGGTCAGGACGCACATTGGTTACGGCAGTCCACATAAGCAGGATACTTTTGAAGCCCATGGTTCTCCTCTCGGTCCGGAGGAGGTCATTGCTACTAAGAAGAACCTCGGTTGGCCCCTTGAGCCAACGTTTTATATCCCCGGCGAGGTCCTTGCCCATTTCAGAAAAGCCCTCGATAAAGGGGCAGAGCTTGAAGCAGAATGGAAAGCAAAACTGGAGTCCTATGGAAAGGTCTATCCAGAGCTTAGGATTGAATGGGACCAATGGATGAACTCCATGTTGCCAAAGAACTGGGATAAGGATATCCCTGTTTTTCCTCCGGATTCTAAAGGACTTGCCACGCGTGCTGCCGGAGGACAGGTCATCAATGCCATCGCCTCACACGTTCCTTCTTTAATAGGAGGCTCTTCCGATTTAAATCCTTCAACCAATACGGCAATGAAAGGGAGAGGCAATTTTCAGAGTCCGGGGTCTGGTGACGAGGTTGTTCAGGGTTCTATATCAGGTCCCTGGGGATATGAAGGAGCGAATATCGCCTTTGGTGTTCGTGAGCATGCTATGGGAAGTATCTTGAATGGAATCGCTCTTCACGGAGGGTTAATTCCTTTCGGAAGCACCTTCTTAATCTTTTCAGACTATATGAGGCCTTCGATCAGGCTTGGTGCTTTGATGAAACTCCATGTGATCTATGTCCTCACCCATGACTCGATTGCCCTCGGGGAGGACGGCCCGACTCACCAACCTGTAGAGCAACTGACCAGCTTGAGAGCTATCCCAGGGCTGACCGTGATCAGACCTGCGGATGCGAATGAAACGGCTGAGGCATGGAGGGTCGCAATGGAACATAGGGAGGGGCCTGTCGCAATCATCCTGACCCGGCAGAATGTGCCGGTCATCGACCGAACTCAATTCAGCCCAGCCTCCGGTCTAAGAAAAGGGGCTTATATCCTATCTGACTCTTCTCCTGACAAACCGGACCTCATTCTGATCGCAACCGGTTCGGAGGTCCATCTCGCGCTGGAGGTCTATGAAAAATTGAAGGCGGAGGACATAGCTGCGCGCATCGTCAACATGCCGTCCTGGGAACTCTTTGAACAGCAGTCGGAAAATTATCGGAAGGAAGTGTTCCCGCCGGAGGTAACAAAGAGGTTTTCGATTGAAGCAGGGACCACCCAGGGCTGGCACAGATATGTGGGCCTGGAAGGCGAGGCATTCGGGATCGATCATTTCGGAGCCTCCGCCCCCATGAAGGTCCTCCTCAAAGAATTCGGGTTTACCTCTGAAAATATACTGGACAGGGTAAGAGCCCTCTTGGCTAAAAAGAAGGGAGGAAGAAAACGAAGATAGCGATTGCCGCAGACCATGGCGGGTTTCATCTGAAGGCCATCCTTGTAAAGTTTTTAGAGAAGCGAGGTCATGAAGTTCATGACCTCGGGACATTTTCCGATGAGCCCGTCGATTACCCGGATTATGCAAGGGTAGTCTCTGAGGAGGTGATGACCGGGAAGGTGGAGCGGGGAATCCTGATCTGCGGCAGCGGCGTCGGCGCCTGTGTGGCAGCAAACAAGTTCCCGGGCATACGGGCCGCGATCTGCCATGACACCTTCTCGGCCCGCCAGGGGGTGGAGGATGATGACATCAATGTCCTCTGTCTGGGTGCCAGGGTGATCGGCCCCGAACTCGCCAAAGAGATCGTTCGGGTTTGGCTATCCGCTTCCTTTTCTGGGGCGGAAAGGCATCGTCGGAGACTGGGCAAGGTTAAAGAGATTGAGGGAGAATGTTTCAGGGAGGTAAAAGATGAACAATAATCCACTCATCGGTCTTAAGGAACTCGGCCAGAGTGTCTGGCTCGACAACCTGAGTAGAAAACTAATCCAATCGGGGGAATTGAAACGTCTCATCGAAGAAGATGGCTTGAGCGGGATCACTTCCAATCCGACGATTTTTCAGAAAGCCATTTCAGGGAGCGCCGATTATGATGCATCCTTACGGAGGATGATTGATCGAGGGATCAAGGACGAAAAAGAACTTTTCCTCGGTCTTGCCTTTGAAGACATTTCCAACGCAGCTGACATGTTGTGGCCGGTTTATCAGTCAACAAATGGTTTGGACGGATTGGTCAGCATTGAAGTGTCTCCTGACCTTGCTTATGACACAGATGCGACGATTTCAGAAGCGAGACGCCTGTTTTCAGCGATCGGGAAGAAAAACATCCTGGTAAAAGTCCCTGCCACAAAACAAGGGCTTCCCGCAATTGAGCAGTTGATCAGCGAAGGGGTGAATATCAATGTCACTCTTCTGTTTTCGATAGAGCGTTATGAAAAAGTTGCAGAGGCTTATCTCAGAGGGATCGAAAGAAGAGCGAGTGAAGGACAACCGATCAATGAAATCGCCTCTGTGGCAAGCTTCTTTGTCAGCAGGGTGGATACGCTTATTGATAAGCTTCTCGAAACCCGGCTTCCCTCAGCAACCTCAACGGTTGAGAAAGATGAAATTGCAGGCCTCTTTGGGAAGGCAGCGGTTGCCAACGCGAAGATCGCCTATAAAAAATATCAAGGCATTTTCTCCGGCAAACGCTTTCTCGCTTTGAAAGAAAAAGGCGCTAATATCCAAAGAATATTATGGGGGAGCACTGGAACCAAAAGCCCAAAGTATTGCGATATTAAATATGTGGAGGAGTTAATTGCGCCTGACAGCATCAACACACTTCCCGAAACGACCATCAAGGCTTTTAAGGACCACGGTCAAGCGAAGATAACCATCAGCGACCATCTTGAAAAAGCCGAGAGGCTGTTTCCTGAACTTAAGTTAATTGGAATAGACATCCATGAGGTTACTGAGCAATTGGAAGAGGAGGGGGTTCAGCTTTTTTCAGACTCTTTCTTTGCTCTATTAAAGGAAATCGCCAAAAAGAGAGAGTCATTTCTAATTAGAGTCTGTTTATAAATGTCTTTTTCCGTCATGCCGGACGTGATCCGGCATCCAGAGACCCTTGAAAACACTGGATTCCGGCTTTCTCCGGAAAGACGACTTTTTAAAAAACCGTAGTTTATAAACAGACTCTAATTAAGAGATGATCAAACCAAAGGAGAGTTTATGCAGATTGGGATGATAGGTCTTGGACGCATGGGGATGAATATGGCAAGACGACTGCTCAAGGGAGGGTACAAAGTCATTGCCTATAATCGGACGCCTGATCGCATCAAGGAAATAGTCAAAGAGGGCGCTGATGGGGCCTTTTCCCTTGAAGAGTTGGTTAAAAAACTGAAACCTCCACGTCTCACCTGGTTAATGCTTCCAGCTGGTAGACCTGTGGATGACCATATCAAAGTGTTGAAAAACATGCTTGCGAAGGGCGACATCATTGTGGATGGGGGAAATAGTTATTACAAAGATGATATTCGTCATGAACAGGAACTAAAGGCTCTTGGAATCCATTATATGGATGTGGGCGTGAGTGGAGGCATCTGGGGGCTCAAAATTGGCTACTGCTTAATGGTTGGAGGAGATCAAGAAATTTATGAGCGGCTGGAACCCTTATTTCAGACCCTTGCTCCAAAGAATGGATATCTTTATTGTGGGGAAACAGGGGCTGGGCACTTTGTAAAAATGGTTCATAATGGGATTGAATACGGCATGATGGCTGCTTACGGAGAGGGTTTTGAGATTATGAAGGCATCGTCCTACGGAAAAGATCTCGATTTTTCGAAGGTGGCCCACCTTTGGAACCAGGGCAGCGTGGTGCGGTCATGGCTTCTTGAGCTCGCAGAGGCGGCGTTTAAGAAAGATAAAAATCTTTCGTCTATTTCAGGATATGTTGAAGATTCAGGCGAAGGGCGATGGACAGTGCAACAGGCCATTGACACAGCTGTGCCGGCTCCTGTCATCGCCTCTTCTCTTTTCCAACGATTTCGTTCGCGGAAGAAGGATGCCTTTTCCGATAAAGTACTGGCCGCCCTGAGACAGGAATTCGGTGGGCATGCCGTTTTAAAGGCGGGGCCCCAAAGAAGCCATTCCTCCTCAGGGGTTCCCAAAACGAAAACCGGTGTGTTGAAAAACAGATTCTGAAAACAAACCATTCAGAGACACAGAGGATAGAATGGATTCAAAGGATCATGAAGTGAAAACCCAGACTGTTTTTCGGACGTTGGGGTCCTGTGAAATCGGAATCCCGAATCCCTGCGGTTTTATTATCTTCGGGGCTTCGGGAGATCTTACAAGAAGGAAGATCATTCCTTCCTTTTACCGCCTTCAGAAAAACAGGTTGCTTCCAGAGAGATTTTTCATCCTCGGAACGAGCCGGACGGAGATGGGCGCGGATCAATTCCGCGAGAAGATGCTCTCAGCCGTGAAGGAAGCCTTTCCGGGAGACTTCGATGAAGCCTGCTGGAAAGAATTTGCACCGCTCCTTCATTATTCTCCGATCCGTTATGACTTCCAGGAATCCTATGGGAAGTCTCTCCGGGAAAACCTTATTCAACTCGAAAAAAAATATCAGACCGGGGGAAATCGAACCTTTTACCTTGCTCTTCCCCCTTCCCTTTATGAACCCGTCATCCTCAACCTTGGCGCGATCAACCTGTCGCAGGAAGGAAGGGCCCATACCCATGTGGTCATCGAAAAACCCTTTGGCCGCGACCTCGACTCCGCCAGAAGATTAAATCAGGTTTTGAAACACTCTTTTAAGGAAACCGAAATCTTTCGGATCGACCATTATCTCGCTCTGGAGACAGTCCAGAATATCCTGATGTTCCGTTTTGCAAACTCTATCTTCGAACCCCTGTGGAACCGGCGATATATTGACCATGTCCAGATCACCGTTTCAGAAACGCTGGGAATTGAACAAAGGGCCGGATATTATGAGGAAGCCGGGATATTAAGAGACATGTTCCAGAACCATATGTTTCAACTCCTTGCCCTGACCGCCATGGAGCCTCCTGCGGTCTTTGCCGCCGACCCCGTAAGGGATGAGAAGGTCAAGGTTTTCCGCTCCATTAGACCTTTCCCGTTAGACCGATTTAATGAGTGCGTCGCCATCGGGCAATATGGAAAGGGGAAGATCAACCAGCAACCCGTCCCCGGCTATAGAGAAGAAGCAGGCGTTTCTGAAAAAACGACAATACCGACCTTTGCGGCCATGAAGGTCTTGATCGATAACTGGCGATGGAACGGGATACCCTTTTATCTTCGCTCCGGGAAAAGGCTGTCGAGACGGAAAACGGAGATCTCCATTCACTTCAGGCCGGTTCCGCACTTGATGTTCTCAAACACACTCAACGAACCGATCGAACCGAATACCCTGGTGCTGAGGGTGCATCCGGATGAAGGCATGGATCTCATCCTCCAGACCAAAAACTCGGGCTCCAGAGTTTGCCTCAATCCGATCTCGATGAATTTTTCCTATCAGAAGGATGTTTTAATGGATGCCTACGAGTGGGTGTTGCTGAATTGCTTGAGTGATGATCAACTCCTTTTTGTGAGAGAAGACGGGGTCGAACAGACATGGGCCTTGCTTACTCCCGTCATTGAAAAACTTGAATCGTTGACGTCCGCAGAAAAATTCCCCAACTATGCCTCAGGCTCGTCAGGGCCGGAGGAGGCAGACTTATTGATCAAAAGAGATGGCCGAGAATGGAGACCCCTGTAATTGAAACATCGAATTTGAAGATTGAAGTGCTGCCAAATTTAGAAGCCCTCAGCCACCGTGCTGCCTCGTTCTTTGTGGCTGCCTCAGGGAATTCGATCGCAACAAAAAAAAGATTTGCAGTGGCTATCTCAGGAGGATTTACTCCGAGAGGACTGTACAAGCTTCTGGGTTCTGTCCCTTATCGCGATCAGGTCAACTGGCAACATGTCCATTTCTTCTGGGTAGATGAACGTTGTGTGCCCAAGGACCATGAAGAAAGTAATTTCAAGGCCGCTTGGGATAGCTTTCTGTCAAGTATCCCCATACCGGATGGAAATATAAAAAGGATCAGGGGGGAAGAGGAACCTGGGAAAGCAGCCGTGGATTATGAGGAGGATATCAAAAAGTATTTTGGAATATCGGAATTGCCAGTGTTTGACCTGATTATTCTTGGAATGGGAGAAGATGGCCATACAGCTTCACTTTTCCCCGGTTCAAAGTTACTTAAGGAAACAATCCGGCTTGCTGTTCCGGTATATCTACCGAAACCCACCTGCAATAGAATCACCCTAACCTTCCCGATCCTGAACAATGCCGCTCAAATACTCTTTCTGGTTGCAGGTCGTTCAAAGGCATCTATCTTGTCCGAGATTTTAGGAGATAGAGAAAAAAAGAAACGGTTTCCTGCAGGATTAATCAACCCCGTCCATGGATATATGACATGGTTGATCGATCAAGAGGCGGCTGAAAGATTAAGAGGGTTAAAATCTTAAAGATACTTTTGGTGATGCAATGGCAGGAATAAAAACGAAAGCGCCCCGGATGGTACTCGCAGGGGATATTGGCGGGACAAAAACTCGCCTGACAGTTTTTTGTTATGAGCAACAGCAATGTCGCTTGACCATTGAAAAGACTTTTCATAGCAAAGACTATCCGAGTTTGGAGGTGATCCTCAGGGAATTTCTTCGGGGACAGGAGAAGATCGCTTCGGCTTGCTTTGGTATAGCCGGGCCAGTGACCAGTGGAATCGTAAAAACGACTAACCTCCCATGGGTAATCGACATACAATCGATTCAAAAAGAACTGTCCATCAAAAAAGTGGAAATCATCAATGATCTGGTAGCCAATGCTTATGGTATTTTTTTATTGAAAAAAAGGGACTTCGATGTCCTTAATACCGGCGAAATGAAAAAGGGGAATGCAGCGCTTTTATCAGCCGGGACAGGTCTTGGGGAGGCGATTCTGTTCTGGGATGGGAAGCAATATGTGCCATCCCCTTCCGAAGGGGGGCATGTTGAGTTCGGTCCAAAAAACAAATTAGAGATCGAACTGTTCCAATATCTTTTTGATCGATTCGGTCATGTCAGCTACGAACGGGTCCTTTCTGGAAAAGGCCTACTTCACATCTACCAGTCCCTAAAGGAGTCAAAAAGATACAGTAGCGAGCCAGAATGGCTCTCCAAAAAAATGGAGCAAGAAGACCCTGCTGCTGTGATTTCTGAAATGGCTCAGCAGAAGAGGAACAAATTGTGTGTAAAGGCACTGGATATGTTTGTTTCCATTTACGGCGCTGCTGCCGGGAATCTGGCCCTCCAGGTCATGGCGATCGGGGGAATTTATATCGGAGGTGGAATCGCCCCAAAGATCATCTGGAAATTGAAGGACGGAACGTTCATGGAAGCCTTTAAAGATAAGGGACGGTTCTCCGGAATGGTGGCAACTATTCCTGTCAAAGTCATCATGAATGACCGGACAGCCCTTCTGGGCGCTGCCCGGTATGCCATGGAACTCTTGGGTCAGCGATAAACTTTTTTAAACAAAATATGAGGATGAATCAGATGAATCACATTGAACTTTGGGAACGATACAAGAAGTATCTGAATGTCAATCCTGATTTAGGGTTGATGATTGACTTCAGCCGCATGAACTTCCCGGAGGATTATTTTGATGCGATGGAGCCTCGAATTCAGAAGGCTTTCGGGGATATGGATGCCCTTGAATCGGGAGTCATCGCTAACCCTGATGAAAAACGGATGGTCGGCCATTACTGGTTGCGTTCTCCTGCTCTGGCGCCCAACTTGGAAATGCGCCATGAGATAGAGGAGACGCTTCATTCCATCAAAGACTTTGCCCGAAAGGTCCATACAGGGAAGATCAAGGCTCCGAATGGCAGCCCCTTTTCCAGACTGCTCATCATTGGCATCGGGGGGTCTGCCCTTGGGCCTCAATTCGTTTCTCGTGCGTTGGGAACATCCAAAGACCCAATGAAACCCTACTTTTTTGATAATACAGACCCGGACGGGATGGACCTTGTGTTGGAAGAGATCGGAGATGGCATTTCAGAGACACTCACACTGGTCATCTCCAAAAGCGGAAAGACCATCGAAACCCGAAATGGAATGCTCGAGGCAAAGGCCGCCTATGAGTCAAGGGGGCTTCCTTTCGGAAAATATGCGGTTGCGATTACCGGGGCAGATAGCGACCTGGACCATGTCGCAAAAAAGGATAAATGGCTGGCGAGATTTCCAATGTGGGACTGGGTGGGTGGACGCACCTCCGAGACCTCTGCCGTAGGGCTCCTCCCGGCTGCCCTTCAGGGAATCGATATCGATTCATTGTTGGAAGGGGCCCGTCTCTGTGATGAAATCACGCGAAAAAAAGAGACCCGGTCGAACCCTGCCGCCTTATTGTCTCTGCTGTGGTACTATGGTACAGGGGGTCGGGGGAGAAAGGATATGGTCATCCTTCCCTATAAGGATCGGCTTCAGCTCTTTGCAAAATACCTTCAGCAACTCGTCATGGAGTCCCTCGGGAAGGAAAGAGACCTCGACGGTCGGATGGTCAACCAGGGGATTTCGGTCTATGGGAGCAAGGGCTCAACCGACCAGCATGCCTATATCCAACAACTTCGTGAAGGGGTAAACAATTTCTTTGTCACCTTTATTGAAGTGCTTAAAGACCGCGATGGGCCTTCTCTGCAGGTGGATCCGGATGTCACCAGTGGGGATTACCTCAGTGGTTTCCTCCAGGGGACGCGAAGGGCTTTGAGCGAAAAAGGGAGAGAATCGATCACGATTACCCTTGAGGAGGTAAATGCCCGCTCACTGGGGGGCCTGATCGCTCTTTACGAAAGGGCGGTCGGTTTCTATGCGTCGCTCATCAATGTGAACGCCTACCATCAACCCGGTGTTGAGGCAGGTAAAAAAGCCGCAGGGTTGGTGATTCAACTCCAAAGTGCAGCCCTTTCCTATCTTCGAAAGGAAAAGGGGAGATCCTTTACTTCCGAGGAGATCGCCTCCGCCATAGGAAAACCGGAAGAAGCGGAAACGGTCTTCAAACTACTCGAACATGCGGCAGCCAACAAGGGCCACTGTATCAAAAAAATGCCGGGGCCGTCCCCATTTGACGCCCGCTATCAATATGTTTCTGATGTAGTGTCTCAGAAATGACTTTACACTTTTTGTCATTTCGAACTTGATAAGCCTACCCCGGACTCGATGCGGTGGAATCCAGTCTTTTCAATCTGGATTCCACCTGGAGTTTATCCTCACGAAAGTGGGGGCGGGAATGACAGCTCTCAGATTATTGTAAAGAAGTTTTAGAGACACTATAAATAAAGAGAAGGTGAACTCAAATAGGAGGTGGACCATGAACGATTTTGAGAAACAGATCGCCGAGGGCGGTAGAGAAGGATTGCATAGCCTGAAGGTTGAGACGCTACAAGTCAACTTAGGGCTTCGGTGTTTCCAGCAATGTAACCATTGCCACATCGAAGCCTCGCCTCAAAGAAAAGAGATGATGGAATGGTCGACGATGCAACTCGTCCTGGAGGCGGCTAAAAAAGTGGAATGCCAGCTTGTTGATCTGACGGGCGGAGCCCCAGAGATTAACCCTTATTTTCGTCGTTTCGTGGCGGCCCTCTGTCAGGAAGGTCATGCTGTGCAGGTGCGAACGAACCTGACCGTGCTTCTTGAACCGCATATGGGAGAGATGCCGGAATTTCTCAGAAAACACAAGGTTCGGCTCGTGGCATCAATGCCATGTTATTTGGAAGAGAATGTCCGTGCCCAACGCGGCCCGGGGGCATATGAGAAAAGCGTCGCAGCCATCAGAATATTAAACGGTTTGGGGTATGGTTCAGACCCCGGATTACCCCTCAACCTTGTGTACAATCCTGGGGGACCATTTCTGCCCCCTCCACAGTCGGCGCTTGAGGAAGACTACCGGCGCGAGTTGGGTCAACGCTTCGGCATCGGTTTTAGCCACCTTCTCACCATCACGAATATGCCTCTGGGACGGTTTCGAAATGAGCTCGACCGACAAAACCAACGGGAGAGCTATCTGCGACTGCTCCGACAGTCTTTTAATCCGCAAACCGTATCCGGATTAATGTGCCGCAACCAGCTGAGTGTGGGGTGGGACGGAACTCTCTATGACTGCGACTTCAACCTGGCCCTCGGTCTCTCCGTGAACCACGGGGCTCCTGATCATATCGAAAACTTTAAACCGGAGGACTTGAGGATGCGGCGAATTGTCACTGGAGATCACTGCTTCGGATGCACGGCAGGCGCCGGTTCTTCATGCGGCGGAGCATTGGATATGGCCCAGCGGGAGGATAGGGATTTAAGCAGTCTGGCCACGCAAGCAAGATGACGATCCAACCATGATAAAATTCTTAAAAAAGTGGCGATTCTGGTCATCATCATTACCTTCATCACGGACTGCGGGGGATTCGATCTGCGGCGGAGGATTGTAGTCATATTCTTTCTCTCTTTGGCGATTCACTGTGCCGGAAGAATTGACGCAATGAGAAAAGGTCGTATCGCTCTATCCATCTTGGAAGCAGAAAAAATAGAAGGACCACAATCAGTCCAAGGAGGAAAGGAAGTCCCCCGCCCAACAGCATAACCGCTCCGAAATAATTATAGACAAATGTGAGGGGAAGCATTCCCAGAAAGGTGGCTAAAATGAAATTCTTCAGGGACATCTTAGTTAATCCTGCACCGTAACTAATAATGTCGAAGGAGATGAAAGGAAGAAGTCGTGAAAGGAATATAATCTTTGTCAGGAGTTTATCAGAGCATTGTGTGCATACACTGATATGACCACTTATAAATCGCTCGATGAATTTTCCACCAAGAAATCGAGCGATGAGGAAACTGGCGACCGCGCCCAAAGAAGCGCCGATGGCCGAATAAAGGGTACCCAACAGAGGCCCGAAGAAGGCACCCGCGGCTACATCCAGGGGCACACTGGGAATTGGGCTGATAACTACCGCCAGGGCCATGATGATCATGAAAAGGATTGGAGCCCATGGGCCACTTTTGCTTAGAACGATTTGAATCCGGTCTGGATCGAAAAAGGAAACCACATCCCAAAAGTATCCAGTAATAAAAAGAAACAGAAAGAGGGACAAAACTAACGCCACCTTAATGAGCACCAGGGGACTGCTCTTCTTCTGGGAGGTCTTAGATGTCATTTTCTATTTCTCTTTTGATGCCCGGCATCCAAGCCGATTTAGGTGATAGGCATTACTTTGAAATACAGCGTTCAAACTATTAACCGGCCCTATTTATCTTATGCGTCAAATCATTTAAAATGACTATCCTGATAGGAAAGGGGACCATTTGAACAGATGTTTGATTTTCAGCATGTTAATAATTTTATCAGTATCATTAGCAGGATTCAAGCTGGACAATGCGATTGTACCTAAAGAGGAAATCCTATCAGGAGGTCCTCCGAAAGATGGGATTCCCGCTCTGCTTGAGCCCAAATTCGTTCAGCCGGATCAGGCCAAATTTCTGAGACCCGAAGATCAGGTGATTGGGATTAAACTGAAAGGAGAGGCAAAGGTCTACCCCATCAGAATCCTCAATTGGCATGAGGTGGTCAACGATACGGTAGGTGGAATACCCATCGCTGTAACTTTCTGACCCCTCACCCAAACGGGAGTGGTCTACTCCCGGAATGTGGAGGGCAAACTCTATACGTTCGGCGTTTCCGGACGGCTTTACAAGAGCAATGTCCTTCTTTACGATCACCAAACAGAGAGCCTTTGGTCCCAGTTGAAGGAGATGGCGATTGCTGGCCCTCTGGCCGGAAAGAGGCCCGAAAAACTTGCTTCTGACCGGACTTCCTGGAAGGCCTGGAAGAAAGAACATCCCCGGACTCTCATTCTCTCAACAGACACTGGCCATGTAAGAGATTACATGGTTGATCCTTATGAGGGGTATTATCGGACCCTCGGTATCTGGTTTCCCGTAGGAAAGGTCCGCACGGATTTGTCCCCCAAGGAGATGGTCCTTGGCATTGAGTTGAGTGGCAAAGCCAAGGCATACCCCATCTCCCTATTAAGAAAAAACCCTGGGGTCCTGAGGGATAAGGTTGGCGGGAAGGGCATTGAAATCGAGATATCTCCGGATGGGGAGGTTGCTGGGGTTCGGGATGAGCAAGGTCAGGCGATTCCTTCCATCTTTTCCTATTGGTTCGCGTGGCAAGCCTTTCACCCGGAGACCTCTGTTTACAAGGATTAAATAGTAAGGAGGGTAACATGTCTGAAAAAGAAATTTGGCTACTGGAAACTTTTCTGAAAATCATCAAGGAAGATCGAGAATACAGTATCTTCTTGCTGGAGGGTCGAAATTTGATCTTTTTCCCTGCCTGACCCGAGGGGGAATGGAACATCGGCGATGTTCATCACTCCAGTCAGCATCGAAGGGCCACAGAAGCAGAGATGAAACATTACTTCGGACAGATTGCCCCGAAAATGGACTGGAGGAAAGCGAAGGAGAAGCGATGGCGGAGCGTGGATGTCTTCGGTAAGGAAGGAAGTCGGAAAAAGGAAGTAGGAATCAAAAAAAGGATTTTATCCTGATCCAAGCCCTTGACGCCGAGACAAAAGTCATGGGGGGAGAAGGCGCAGAGGTTCACTGTGGCAGAGATGTCGATCATCGACCCATCAAAAGGAAAAGGGGAAACCCTGAATCCGGAAAATTGGGGCAAGGACTATGCGGACTACCTCTTTCGCTATGCCCTGGTTCGACTCCGGGATAGACAAGGGGCCGAGGATGTGGTTCAGGAAACATTCCTTGCCGCCTTGAAAGGCAAGGATCAATTTAAAGGTCTCTCTTCTGAGAGAACCTGGTTGGTAGGAATCCTCAAGCACAAGATGATGGATTATTTTCGAAAGCCCAGCCGTGAATTGCCTGTCAGCGGTCTTATTACCTCTGAAGATCCTCCAGAGGAATTTTTTGATTTGAATGGAAAATGGCAAGTAAAGCCGAGCTCTTGGGGAGATAGTCCCATGGATGCCCTGGAAAAGAAGGAATTCTGGAAGACCTTTGAGGCCTGTATGTCCGTACTTCCCGGACGTTTGGCCCAGATCTTTGCCCTTCGGGAATTCGAGGGCCTTAAAAACGAAGAGATTTGTAATCTCTTTAACGTTTCTACGACTAATTTGAATGTAATGTTGTTTCGTTCCCGAATGCGTCTTGCTCGATGCCTTGAAACGAACTGGTTTGGGAAAAAGGCAAAAGGAGAATAAGGAATGCTTTCCTGCAAAGAAGCCGCCGCATTGGTGTCGGAATCCCTGGATCGAAAGCTTCCGCTGGGCCAGCGGATTGCTTTGAGGATGCATCTCCTTTTTTGCAGGTTTTGTCGCCGTTTCAGCCGTCAGGTACTTTTTTTGAGGGGAACAGCAGACCGAGTCAGAGGAGAAAAGGAAGGAGAGGAGCCTCCTGTCTCGGACTCGCTTTCTGCGGAGGCCAAAGAGAAGATTGAACAGGCTTTAAAGACTCATTCAGAGTCGAAATCTAAGCCTTGATCAATGCTTCTCCGAAAGTGATAACCAGCCTGATAAGAAGAAACCTTTCACAACATTTCTCAATCTATAGATTATTTTTTGCTGGTGATTAAAATAGGGCCAGTGAAGGCGGTTCGAAAATATTTTGTGTAAGATTCTCACTTTCTCGACGACTAATAATTAGAAACAAAATAAAAACAAAGTCAGATTGAGAAAGGAGAATCAACATGGATACCAAGAAAGGTTTGACAATGGTTTTTGGTTTGAGCTTCACCATTTTGGGCTTAGTTGCTCTTGCCTGGGCGGGAAACGTCCAGCTTAACCTCATGGCTGACAAGTCTCATTCCGGGGCGAGTGGAACAGCAACCTTGAGCGAGAACAGCTTCAGTGCCGAGGCGAAGGGACTTCGGCCAAATGCGGTCTACACGGTGTGGTTTGTGAACATGAAGCCGAAGAAACAGGAGGTGGGTGTTGGACAACCCCCTTATATGTTTAAGACCAACGCGCAAGGCGGTGGTAGCTATTCGGCTTCCCTCAGCACGTCCCCCTTCGGGAAATGGGAGGCAGTGATGATCGTTCTCCATCCGAAAGGAGACCCGATGGACATGAAAGACATGGTGCCTGCTCTTTCGACAATGATCCCGAAGAGCAGTGGTTGAGATATCCATAGAGCAGGGGAGGCGAGTTTCTTTCCCGCCTCCCCTGCTGCCATTGCAGTCAACCTATGAAATGGATACAAAAAACCTTTTGAAAGGCTGGGAACGAAGATGAATCCTATTCCAGATGTACTTCCTCATGATAAACACAACGAAGTTTTGGTTTCAAATGTTCACCCAATAGACTGGCAAAACCCGGAGCCTGCGTCTCGTTATAATCTCGTCGTTATTGGTGCGGGCACAGCGGGCTTGGTCACGGCTGCTGGGGCAGCGGGTTTGGGGGCAAAAGTCGCCCTTATTGAGCGGCACCTCCTCGGAGGGGATTGCCTGAACGTGGGCTGTGTGCCCTCGAAAACTATTATCCGTTCCTCTCGGGTTGTTGCAGATTTGCGTGATGCCAATCAATTTGGAATTCGGGGTCCGCAAAGCATAGAGGCAGATTTCCCTGCGGTCATGGAACGGATGAGACGTCTGCGAGCCCGGATCAGTGACCATGACTCGGCCAGGCGGTTCAAGGAACTGGGGGTGGATGTGTTCCTAGGAGAGGGACGATTCTCGGGTCCTGGTACGGTGGAGGTTGCAGGTAAGACGTTAAGATTCAAGAAGGCTGTCATCGCAACGGGCACGAGACCGGTCCACCCGGCTATCGAAGGAATAGCCGAAGTTGGTTTTCTCACGAATGAGACCGTCTTCTCCCTTACCGAGAGACCACGACGCCTGGCCGTTATTGGTGGCGGTCCCATCGGATGTGAGTTAGCCCAGGCATTTCGGCGATTAGGCTGCGAGGTGACCCTTTTTCACAATGCTTCCCATATTTTGAATCGTGAAGACAGTGATGCGGCAGAAATTATTCAGCAGTCCTTCATCCGTGACGGGATTCGTTTGATCCTCAACTGTAAGACCAAGAAAGTCGAAAGGAAAAACGGAGACAAGGTCATCCATATTGATTGTGGGGGAAAAACAGATACAATCGCAGTTGATGAAATCTTGGCCGGGGCGGGAAGATCTCCCAATGTGGAGGGCTTGAACCTTGAAGCCGTTGGGGTCAAGTACGACAAGAGGGAGGGAGTAGAGGTAAACGACCAGTTACAGACAACCAATCCCAGAATCTATGCCGCTGGCGACATCTGTCTGAAATACAAATTCACTCATACCGCAGACGCAACCGCCCGGATGGTCATCCAGAATGCCTTATTTTTTGGACGAAAAAAAGTGAGTGCCTTAACGATTCCATGGTGCACCTACACCGATCCGGAAATTGCACACGTTGGGATGTACGAGAAGGATGCCAAGGAGAAGGGAATTGACGTGGAAACATACGTGAGGCTACTAAAGGATGTGGACCGGGCCATCGCGGATGGAGAGGAAGAAGGGTTTGTCAAGGTCCACGTCAAAAAGGGAACGGATCAAATTTTGGGAGCAACCATTGTCGCCCGTCACGCCGGAGAGATGATCAGTGAAATGACACTGGCGATCGTGGGCAACCTGGGACTGAAAACACTCGGACAGATGATCCATACCTATCCGACACAAGCCGAGGCCATCAAACAGGTGGCTGATGCCTATAATCGCACCCGACTGACTACTTTTATCAAGGAGTTGTTTAAGAAATGGTTGGCCTGGAACCGATAAGGAAAAGGAGGGCAACCCTCAATGCAAGAAGCCACCTTGCATCCTGCGAAGAAACGGTCGAAGGCAGTAATAAAAGCTCTTATTCTGGTCGTCTTCATTGCAGTGGCTATTTATCTGATCCGTTTCACTTTGGTCAAGGAATTTTTCACTCAGGAAGCCCTGGGCCGTTTTTTGAAAGGGGCGGGCATCTGGGCTCCCCTTACCTATATGCTGGTCTATGCCGTGGGGGTATGTCTCTTTGTCCCGGGAACCTTGCTCACTGCCTTCGGGGGTGCTATCTTTGGTCCCTATTGGGGATTTTTTTATGTCTGGGTGGGGGCCATGGCCGGAGCCAGCGCCGCCTTCTGGATTGGAAGAGCCTTGGGAAGAGAATTTGCAGCTTCCGTGATCGGCGACCGCCTGAGAAAATACGACAATGCAATTGAACGGAATGGGTTTGCCACGGTTCTCTATTTGCGTCTGGTCTATTTTCCCTTCACTCCCATGAACTTCGGCATGGGACTGACCAAGGTACGGTTCCGGGACTATTTTTTCGGGACGGGATCAGGCATCATCGTGGGAACATTCATCTTCACCTTTTTCATAGGCACCTTAAAGGAGATTTGGGTCAGTGGGAATTGGGGTCAATTCCTCTCTTTGAAAGTCTTCTTTTCGATCGGTCTCTTTATCTTCTCCTTATTCATCCCCAGGATCATCAAGAAGCTTAAGAAGGAGAAGTAACCCCGAACAACAGAAAGAATGAAAGGAGAACATTATGGCAAAAATAGGATCTACCTCTTTGGATTCCAATGATCTCTGTCCGGAGCTCGAATTAAAACTGGTCTCTGGAGAAATCTTACGCCTTCCCGAAGGAACTGGTGATGGTTACGGCGTTATCCTCATCTATCGTGGCCACTGGTGACCCTTCTGTACTCAGCAGTTGGCTGATTACCAATCACTCATCAAGGAGTTCGAATATGAACAGATTAGGATCATTGCCGGTTCAGTCGATCCGATAGAGAAGGCAAAGGAAACGGTTGAGAAATTGGGACTCACTTATCCGGTCGGTTACGGGATGGATCCAGAAGAAATATCACGTATCACCGGATCATTTTATGAGAAAGAGAGGAAGATTCTTCATGCGACAGGGTTACTCATCCGTCCGGACAAAAGGATCAGTGTGGCCTGTTATAGCACAGGGCCCATTGGCCGCCTGACCGCAAAAGATGTTTTGAGCCTTGTCAAATTTTATAAAAGTAAAAAATAGTCAGATATCAAAGGCGGCCACAGACGCCAAGATGAACCACCATTTTCGGCAGATTGCCCCTCAAATGGACTGGACGGATGCCAAAATTAAACCGTGGCAAGAGGTTGACGCCTTTGGAAAGGAGGGGGGCCGAAAAAAAAGAGGTTCAGGGATAGAATCTTACCAAAATCACGCATTTAACTTCTTGAAAAGTAAATGAGACTGATGAAGATTCTTTTCAAAGCGCCAAACGGTTACTAAAATCGTATTCATGAAAAAGCCCTTTACAAAAAAGACCCGATCGAATTAAAATGCGTAACCATGACCATCAGAAAGATACTCAGCCGTGATTTCCTTCTCACCTTTTCCGCTCAATTGACCTTTTCTTTCTCTCTTTTCATTCTCATCCCAACCCTTCCGATCTATCTTTCAAGACTGGGGGCCGAGGAGGCCGAAATTGGTATTCTCATCGGAACATCCAGCGTCTCCTCTCTCATCCTGAGGCCCTTTGTCGGAAGTGCCCTTTTAAGAATCCCGGAAAGAAACTTCATGATCGGGGGCGCCCTCCTCTTCATCCTCTGCTCCGTCGCCTATATCTTTCTCTCCCCTTTCTGGCCTTTCTTAATGATCAGGGTTTTTCATGGATTTGGGTTTGCCCTCTTCTATACGGCATCGACCACCTTCATCGCCAACATAAGCCCGGAGGCCCACCGGGGGCAGAGCATTGGTTATTTCTTTCTGGCGTTCAACTTTGCTTTTGCCCTGGCGCCTTCCTTCGGGATGTTTCTGCTCAACCGCTTCCATTTCACTTTTCTTTTTCTGGTCTGCGCGGCTCTCTCCCTTTGTTCCCTCTTCTTATCCACCCGGTTGAAAAAGAGGGGGGAAAATGCTCCGGAGACTCCACTGACGGAGGACCGCTCCTTTCTCTCCCGAAAGGCTCTTCCTCCGGCCATCCTCGCCTTCTTCACCCATATCATCTGGGGAGCCTTAACCGCTTTCTTTCCCCTTTACGCCCTGGAGCATGGGATGAGTAATCCAGGGATCTTCTTTGCGGCCTTTGCCGTCATGCTCATTCTGGGCCGGACGTTCGGCGGAAGGATACTCGACCTCCACAGCAGAGAGAAGGTGATTTTCCCCTGCCTGCTCACCTATATCATAGCAACACTCATTCTCGCCTTCTCTGAAACAACGCCCATGTTTATTCTGGCGGCTGTCATCTGGGGCGCCGGAAATGCTTTTGCCTTTCCGGCCTTCGTTGCCTTGGTGATCGACCTCGCCGGCCCCTCCCGTGGGCCCGCGCTTGGGACATTCACCGCCCTCTCGGATATGGGAGTTGGACTGGGCGCCGTGAGCATGGGCATTGTGCTGCGTCTGACGAACTTTCAGACGATGTTCCTCTGCCTGGCGTTCACCGGGGTCATCAATTTTATTTACTTCTATTTCTTCGTGATGAAAAAGGCAAATTGAAAAGGATGATTTATATATGATGGAACAAGGTCGAAAGATGACAATATTGGTGATTGTCAATCCTGTGGCAGGGGGCGGGAAAACCCTTCGTCTTCTTCCCAGCGTGAAACGCTGGCTCTCCGAATCCTCTCACGATTTTCTCTTCACCATCCCGGAATCACCGGAGGAGATGCGTCAGGAGATTCTCGATGCGCCGGCAGCGGGGATGGATGCCGTCCTCCTTTGCGGAGGGGATGGAACGGTCCATGATGCCCTTCCCGCAATCCTCAGTGTAAACATTCCCTTCGGATATCTTCCGGGTGGCAGGGGCAACGATTTTTCCCGGAATACCGGCTTTACAACAGATTTAAGAAAAAGTTGCCTCATTCCTTCCCATCCATCGTTTCATCAATTGGATTTGCCGACGATCAATCAAACGCCTTTTATCGGCACGGCCTATGTGGGGTTTGATGCTGAAGTCAACAGGCTGGCCAATGATGGGAAGGGGTACTTTGACGGAAAGTTGGGATATTCGATATGTGTGATGAGGACCCTTAATAATTTTAAACCTTTTGAGGTAGAGATGACCATTGATGGTCACTGTTTCAGAGAACGTGTCATGTTGATAACCGTTGCCAATGGCCCTTATTATGGGGGAGGGATGAAAATTGCTCCTCAGGCCATCATGGATGATGGGGTGCTGAATATCTGCATGGTAAAAGAGATCTCAAAATTGGAACTGTTAAGGCAATTCCCAAAGGTTTTTAACGGAACTCACATCACCCATCCTAAAATCATCATGGCCTCCGGCAAAAAAATAAAAATCACTTCTGATGAATCTCGAGAAATTTTTTCCGATGGCGAATACGTGGGGGTTCTCCCTGCGGAATGCACCATTGGGTCTCAGTCCCTCCGGGTCCTGTTCCCGGTTGAAGAAAAGGAGAAAAGATGAAATCACTCAAAAAATGGTTGGCCACGGGGTTTATGGCTGTTCTCCTCTTCCCCTGTCTTGTCTTCGGAAAAGAAACGCGCTTCACGATCATCCATACGAACGACATGCACTCCCACCTTCTCGGGCTTTCGCCCAATCTCGATTATTCTCCTTTAAAAACAGGCGACGATACAACCGTGGGGGGATGGGCAAGGATTGCCACTGTGATTAAATCGGAGAAGGCAAAGCGGACAAACTCTACCCTTGTGCTCGATGCAGGAGATTTTCTCATGGGCTCTTTCTTCCATATGATTTCAAGGGAGGAGGCCGTGGAGCTCCGTCTGATGAAAGAGATGGGCTACGATGTGATCACTCTGGGAAATCACGAATTTGATCTCATGCCAAAAGGGCTGGCGCAAATCATCACCTCTGCCCAACAAAAAGGGGGGCTGCCTGAGATCGTCTTCTCAAGCGCCATCTTCAACCAGGAAAACGCTGAAGATGACACATTCGAGGAGCTTTTCAAAAAAGGGATCATTAAACCCTATATCGTCAAAGAGATCCGGGGAATCCGGATCGGGTTCTTCGGAATCATGGGGAAGGACGCCGCCTCGGTCGCACCCTTTGCTTTTCCGGTCAAGTTCAAAAACCCGATCGAAGTCTCCCGCGAGATGATCAAGATCCTGAAGGAGAAGGAAAAGGTCGATCTGGTCGTCTGCCTCTCCCACAGCGGACTCGTGGAGGACAAGTCCCGTTCTGAGGATGAAAAACTGGCAAAGGAAGCCCCGGGAATTGACATCATTGTGAGTGGTCATACGCATACGAAACTTGCCACGCCCCTTATCGTGGACAAGACCATCATCGTTCAGGCTTATGCCCACGGGAAGAATGTGGGAGTCCTCGATCTGGCCTATGAGAACGGTCAGGTGAAATTGAAGGGATATGATCTGATCGATATTGACGATCGGATTCAGGGCAACGAGAAGATTCAAAAAAAGATCGAATCCTATATCGATCTCATCAATCAAAGGATTCTTAAGGACCATCAACTCGCCTTCTACCAGGTATTAGCAAAAACCGATTTCGATCTCACCTCGGTTACGGATGAATCGAACCTGGGCAATCTGATCGCCGATTCATTACGCTGGGCAGTCAACAGAGTCGATTACGATAAGAACGATCCCGTCAGCCGGGTGGTCGTCGCCATAGAATCGAACGGAGCGATTAGAGCCGACCTCCTCAGGGGAAAGACCGGAAACGTGGCCCTCTGTGATCTCTTTCGCGCCGTTCCCCTCGGCATTAGCCGGGATGACGACAGCCTGGGATATCCGATCATCACCTGCTACTTCCATGGACACGAAATCAAGAAGGTCCTCGAGGTGGTGACAAGCATCTACCCTAAAAAGGGAAATAAATTCTTCCTCCAGGTTTCAGGGGTAAAATTCAAATACAATCCAAACAGGATGATCTTTGATAGGGTGACCGATATTGCAATCGGAAGCGAGGAAGAAGGTTATGTTCCTCTCGATTATTCGGAGTCCAATAAGACTCTCTACAGGGCCGCCGTAAACCTCTACAATGCCACCTTTCTCAACTACGTGGGCCGCTTTACCTATAAAGTCCTCAATATCGTCCCAAAAGACCGTAAAGGTAACCCCATCGTTTCTGAGAAGCCAAAAGGAAATCCCTTCGATCTCCTCCTGCCTTTGAGGGTGGATGTGGATAAAAAGAAACCAGGCATCCAGGAGCTCAAACAATGGGTTGTCCTGATGGACTATGTGAGGAACTTCCCGGATAAGAACGGAGATGGAATCCCTGACATCCCTGATAAGTACAAGGGTAAACTCGGAAGAATCGTAAAAGAACCAAGCTGGAACCCCGTCTCACTTCTATCGCATGGCACCTACGTCACCTGGATCGCCTTCGGCGCAATCGTCATCATCCTTCTTGTCGTCGGATCGGTGATCTACCTTTTGGTGAGGAAGGTAAAAAGGATGGCCCAAACCAAAAAGGCTTTTTAGTCTTCTCATCGAAAATAGATCGTCCCCCCTTTTTCTGTGTAATCGGTCATAATCTGTGTAATCAGAGATTTCCAGACTTTTTTAGAAATCTCTGGAAATCTGTTTGACAAAATCAATGAGCAAGTATAGGATTTAAGGGAATTAGAGTCTGTAGTTCAATAATTGTTATTCCAGAGAAATAAATAACAGACACATTTAACAATTTCACCGTAAAGGGATACCATCTTCCGTCGGAAAGGCAAGAAGTGCGGAAAAAACGAAAAGAGACTTTTTCTCACCGGCTTGTGGAACTAATATCCGAACCGCAGTTCATCAAGTTTGAGCACATGCTGAGTGAGCCAAACATCTTCAAAATAGTGGGTAGAACCCATTATGAAAGATGGCATTCCTGCTTTTGGGGCTGGCTCTTGGACGCAAACGGATCACATTTGCTCTCTGACTATACGTTAATTCGTCTGTTGTTTCTGCTTGTTGATGACAAGTGCCTCAAACCGAAGGATCACGAAAAGCAGAACCTGTGGGACATACTGCCGACCATTGATTTTTCCGAGATTGAGGTGACGCCCAACGAGAACACATCCAATGAGACCAGCGTAACAGGAGTGGGGCGATTTGACATTTACCTGACGGCTAAATTCACCGATAGTCTGAACAACCAAGGCCGCCTTAATGTTATCATTGAACTCAAGATTGACTCGAAGCCAAACGGACAGCAGTCCAAGAAGTATGCCGATTGGCTCTTCAGAAAGCATGCGGAAGATGTCAACCTTTTGATCTACTTGACCCCGAAACTTCTTGATACTTCGAAGGCAACCACTGGCGATGATCGGTGGTATTGTCTGGACTACCAGTTGCTCAACGACAAGTTGTTGCTCCCATTGCTTGATCACCCGACACTGAATGACAAGGTCAAGCCTTTCATAGTTCAGTATGTCAAGAATCTGAAAATCCGATACAGGGGGATAAAAATGGCCATCACAAACGAAGAAAAAAGAATGGCGGTGGCACTATACGAAAAGTACAGCGATGTCTTCGACTCGATATACGACGCTCTGGTCTCGACAAGGACAATTGACCATAGCACTTCCGATATTGTCCCTGACACCGGGAGGGAGTCAGGGCGAATCGCCGTGAAGATCAATGGCCGCGTGTTCTCAAATGAGACCCTGAAGCAACTGATAGAAGATGTGCTCAAGTATCTTGTTAAAACCGACCTACTCTCCAGATTGCCTATGCCTTGGGGAACCAGCAATCAGCGATATATCATAACTAACGAAGACCCGCCGAAGCATCCCAACGGCAAGGACTTTTTCTACCCTGTCAGATACAAGGGATTCACGATGGAAAGCCACTATTCACGAGACCGCGGAATCCAAGTTTTGGGTCATCTGTGCGGCAAACTAGAAATCGAGTTTGAACAAATCGAAACATAATGGGAGGAATGCCATGAGAAAAGATAAAATTATTTACTCAATTAATATCGAAGACGTACAGAATGTTGCTCAACAGGAGTTAGGGCGAGCCTTGACCGATAGCGAACTTAAGATTGTAGAAGACAAGATTGGAGACCAGTTCGATTGGTTTGAGGCAATTGCCTCTGTAATCGCTACGCACATTGAACAACACAAATCTGTACAATCTAACTGATCCCTTGGAGGGAAGCATGTTACAGAAAGAGTATGAAAAGCTGGTTGAATACCTTGAAGAGATGATTGCCGATGGTTGTCAACTTGTCCACGGTGGCAACTTGATTGATTGGCACGACACAAAAATTCCTAAAATCCTTCAGAAGATAAAGACCCTCCGAGACCGAGAAGCCGTGAAGACAATAAAGAAGAAAAAAAGGGGATAACACTTATAAGGCCTCCCGTTGTCAATAGGGAAAAGAAATCCAAGACGAAAAAGTAATTGATTTTCGTTCTAAGAGAAAAAGATCCTTTTGCCAGTTGGCAGCCGTTACGACTTAGTGTCTTATCGGGTGCAAGAAAGGCACTCTACTGGATCACCGGGATGCTCCCGGCTCCCAGTGAGCTTCATCGTTAGGGTGTAGAAAAAACAGGCAACATGAAGACGAAGACAGTCCCACATCCTATCCCATACCAAGGCAGCAAGAGAAATCTTGCGGCGGATATCCTACGGTACTTCCCGCAAAAAGTCGGGACGCTGTACGAGCCATTTGCTGGTTCGGCTGCCATTACCATAGCAGCTGCAGTGAATAAATTTGGCCATCGCTACCATATCAATGATCTAAACAAACCCCTTATGGACCTATGGCATGCCATCATCGAGACACCAGAAAAAATCGCCTCCCAGTATGAAGCACTCTGGAGAAAGCAACTAGATGACCCACGGTCTTTCTATGACAAAGTACGGAATGACTTCAATCGTACGGGTCGTTCCGACCTTTTCCTATACCTCCTGGCTCGTTGTGTTAAGGGCTCTGTTCGATACAACTCACAAGGGGAGTTCAACCAGAGTCCAGACAACAGGCGACAGGGAATGCGACCGGAAACAATGCGCCTGCAGATTCTTGGCGCTTCGTATTATTTGAAGGGGAAGACAACTGTCACATCGGTGAACTATCGTGACGTTCTTGAAAGGGCTACCCCCGCCGACCTTGTCTATATGGATCCTCCATACCAGGGGGTTTGTGGCAACAGAGACACGCGGTACCTGCAAAGTGTGCAGTTCTGCGAATTCGTCGAAACACTCGATAATTTGAACCAGAAAGGCATTCGCTATCTGGTCAGCTACGATGGTCGTACCGGGGTTAAGACCTTCGGTAAACTCCTCCCGGAGGAACTTAATCTGGCACTGATTGAACTTTATGCAGGCCGGTCTACCCAAGCAACACTCTTGGGCAGAGTCGATGTTACTATTGAGTCGCTATACCTTTCCCCAAGCCTTGCCGACGAACTGGCGCATGTCCCGACGGTATATCGCTACACGCGGGGAGAGCAACTTTGCCTTATGGAGGGCCGCGAATGAAAACGAAGGATCTGCCCCGCGAATTCGTGAAAAAGTGCAAGGCAGTTACGGCTAAGCGGCCCCGCACGGTAATCGACCATATCCTGAAGCATGGACAGATCACAACTGAGGAACTGAAGGAGAAGTACGGATACAACCATCCCCCAAGGGCAGCTCGGGATGTCAAGGAACAAGGCATTCCATTGGAGATGTTCCGCGTTACTGGCAGTGATGGCCGTAAGATCGGGGCTTATCGCTTTGGTGATCCCAAGAAGGCAAGGTTCTCAAAGCTCAGAGGCCGGACCGCCTTCACCAAGCAGCTCAAGGCGAAATTGATTGACCTCCATGGAGGTCGTTGCGCCATCTATCTGGAAGAGTTCGAAGAACGGCTTCTTCAGGTCGACCATCGAATTCCATTCGAAGTCGTCGGTGATGATGAAACGAAAACGGAGGATCCGAACTCGTACATGCTTCTCTGTGGGTCGGCCAACCGCGCCAAGTCTTGGTCATGCGAGCACTGTGCTAACTGGCAAGAGATGAAGAAGCCGGAGATATGCCGGAGATGTTACTGGGCTTTTCCGGAAGACTACGACCACATCGCCATGCGACAAGCGCGCCGCGTGGACATTATGTGGTCTGGTGATGAAGTTTCAGTTTACGACCGGCTCAAAAGAAGAACGATGGAACTCCAGAAAGATATCCCGAAGTACATCAAGGAGATTATCGAGAAGAATCTATGAACCCCAACAAATCACTACCTTTATCGTTAGCTCAATTATTATAGATGGAAGTATCAAAACTTAAACCAAAGGGATGACTGGTCTGTTTTTAGCAAATCTTGAATAACAGCTAATTTTCAAGATTCGGGGTATAATATAAATTGGGAGTAGTAAGTGCGTTATTATTTTGATTGGGATCCAAATAAGGCAAAAGCAAATCGGAAAAAACATGGGATTGGTTTTGAGCAGGCATCCACTATTTTTCTTGATCCAAGAATGATAACCGTCTTCGACACTGAGCATAGCGAACATGAAGACCGATGGGCTACAATTGGAATTAACAGGGATGGACATACTTTCCAACAGTTAGATGCCGATTCTTGCAGAATTAGAATTATTTCTGCCCGCAAGGCAACCAGAAAAGAGTCAAAACAGTATCGAGAGGAAAATAAATGAAAAAAGAATATGATTTTTCCAAAGGTGAGAAAGGTAAGTTTTATCGTTCAGATGCAGAATTGTATCTACCTATTTACATCGAGCCTGACATGATGGAAGTGCTAATGAAATTCTCAAAGAAAAAAGGCGTCGAGGTTGCGACAATAGTAAATGAATGGATAAAAAAAGACATATCCATAGTAGAAACAATAACAAAATAACACACAACCAATCACTCCACAGGGTGCAGCGAAACTACCGCCGCACCTGAAAATAAGAATTAGTGCCAGGCGTCGGTAATTCGGTTTTCAAACTATCCCCTGAAGAAAGGAAGAAAAGGATGAAAGTTTACTACGATGATGAAGTAGATGCTTTATATTTAAAGCTGGGAGATGAGACTCCAGAAGGAGTTATAGAAATTTCAGAAGGTGTTAATTTAGATACAACTTCTGAAGACAAAATAGTCGGCATAGAAATTCTGGATGCCTCAAAAAAAATAGATTTAAAAACAGTGCTATCTTATACCCTTGAATTTGAAAAAGATTTGATAATTCAAAAGACTGCCTAACAAGACACTGCCTTTAGGGCGGCTAAGGGCCGCCGCTGATTTTCAATCGTAGGGCATAATCTAAATCATCCTATTGGACCACAATAGAAATTTCCTTTTTTAGAGATGAGCAATAAAGAAAAGATAGGGCAAGGCTGATTCTTGGGGTTTACCAGCTTCCGCCGCCTCCTCCGCCGAAGCCGCCTCCCGAGGAACCTGCTCCTCCAAACCCTCCACCTCCTCCTCCGCCACCGCTCCCTCTCGGTGCGGAGAACATGGCAGAGCCGAGGCTTGAGGTCACGGTGTTAATGGAGCGCGTAAAACCGGTGGGATGAAATGTCTGGAACCCTCCCGGCGAAACATACCAGTTGGGAGGTTCCTGGTAAATTCCCTCGAATGCCTCTGCCCAGTTATCCGCCACATCGAGAGCAATGGCATAGGGTAAAAATTTTGAAAAGAGATCTTTGTCTCCCATTCGCTCAAGCCTATCTTTCTCTGCACGATTCATAAATTCCTGAAACCCTAAAATCGCCATATAGGCCAGGGCTCCCGCCTTTGTCTTGGCAGGCATATGCCCACCGAAGAGAAGGATGGGCAGACCGGTCAATCCGCTTGCGATAAATCCTTTCCACATAGAAAAAGGAAAAAGGAAGGCAAGCACAAAGCCGCCGAATACAATGATGAGAAACCCCGTCAGGAAATAGAGATTCCTCACCTTCTCAGGACTGATGAGAAAATATCTATTCTTAACCATCTCCCCATAGAGGGTCTTTTTCAGGGGACTCAAATTCTTATAAAATTTATTCTTCAAGCTTGAGATAGAGAGGCGGGACGGAGTAAAGGAGAAGAGGCGGCTCATCAGTTCCGTCTCAAAAGAGCTGAGAGCCCCATCAGCCTCTTTCACCTTTTTGAGATAGTAATCCGATCTGTCAAAAATCAACCCCTCCTTTTTAACCTCCTCGATCTGGATATATCCCTTGACCGCAAGGCCGACGATCGTCGAAGTGATATCCCTTGGGTCCAGTTTTTCGTCAAGCAAAGTTCCAGCCTCTGCGGGAGTGAGGAAACGGTTCTCGACCTTAGGAGGTTCATAGGCGACGGTGACGGCCTCTCTCACTCTCGGGTCCCTTCCTTTCCGGTACCAGAGATTGAACATGAAGAGGAAGGAGGCAATAGGAAATAGAAAGGCCCAATTTTCCTGAAGGTTGATCATCCATAAAAATTTTTTCCAGGAAGGAGGCGGGGAGACAAGTCCCTTGTCCCATCCAAAGGCTAAGGTCAGGCCTTCGCCCGGGGCAAGACTCTTCCGGGTGATAAATTTCCCCCTATTACCATAAGCCTCATGTTCACACTCAGAGGCCTTGGAACCGTAGGTCCCTGTGAATCCATCGGCCCATAAACTCTTGCTCTTCTCTTTTGTTGCCAGCGATACATCTGCGGAAGCCTTTACAATATCCGCCTTCCAGTAATTTCCTGTCACATTCCAGTAGAGCTCATCATGATCGTTGAGGAAGAGGATGGCATTCTCCACTTCATAGGTGATCACATAGGTCTGGTTGCCAGAGACAAACCTCTTGGGATCGCCGATTCTGATATTGATGATTGACCCCGTCTTCTTCACCTGATATTTCCAGGACTTTCCGGACCCATCCCTGACAGATAGAATGGTGGTGGGTGTTGTGATCGTTTTGCCGAACTCATCTCTATATTTAAAAGGGATTTCCCGGTAAATCCCATGCCTGGACCTATGAAACTTCACGTCGATCGTCTCGTGAACGGTAAAGGACGAATCTTTCTGAATGGTGATATCCGAGTGAAATTTCGTGATGGTAAAATACTGCGCCAAAGCAGGAGAAGCAAATAGGAAGAGGCTAAGGCTGAAGATGAGGATGGCGAGTTTTATCAATTTGAACAACTTCATATGGCTCCTCATGGATATCCTCTATTGTTTTCGTTTGTCGTCTCTCGTCTTTCGTCTTCTGCCTACTGCCTCCTGCCTTCTGCTTTCTCTTAGAAACTGACCTTCACCGGTTTCCTTTCCGTCTCGGGAGCTTCAAGCTGGAATAACTCGGCCTGTTTAAAGTTGAACTGCGATGCAATCAGGTTTGAAGGAAACGATTCGATCAGGACGTTAAAGTCACGCACCACGGCATTGTAATACCTTCTTGCATATTCGATGCTATTTTCCAATTCCTGTAATTGGGTTTGAAGCTGCATGAAATTGGCATTGGCCTTCAGTTCAGGATAAGCCTCGGCAACCGCAAACAGGCTCTTCAGGGTATCCCTGATCATGTTTTCTGCTTTTGCCATCTCTGCGGGAGAGTTTGCCTGCATGGCCATTGCTCTTGCCTGGGTGACCTTTTCAAAAACGGTCTTTTCATGGGAGGCGTAACCCTTGACCGTCTCGACCAGATTGGGCACAAGGTCGAATCGTTTTTTACACTGAACATCGATGTCCGACCACGAAGATTTGACCGTATTCCTGAGCCGAACGAGTTTGTTGTAGATGGAGACCACTGCGATGACGATGAGGGCAATGATGATGAGAATAACGATGAAGGTCATTTTTCTCCTCCTTATTTGAGATTGAAGTGAAATGTATTGAATTTATGAATTATTTTCAAGCATTTTTTAACATAGAAGAAGGTGTGAAAAATCACATACCAAGAATCACTTTCGTTCCGGCCCAAAGGGTTGGGGGGATTGGAAAAGCTTTGGGGCGGAACCTCTTATATTAAACTACGTTGCCTAAACCTGGATCATATCGCTACCCAACTAAATACGAAGGTTACCCATAACATTTAGTGCCACGCGTCCTAAAGGTTTTACAAGACCTCCAACCCTCTGGGCCGAGGCACAGTGGACCAATTTTTTCACAGCCTCTGAGGGATTACTATTTTTGATCCTTTTCGGATCCCGGAGAGGACAGATAGTGGTAATGATTTCAATCTATTTTACTTTCTCCCCGCACAAGCAAGACACGGCCACGGATTCCCTCAACCCGCACGGGCTCTCCCTCTTCTACCGGAGGGGCTCCCTCCATCAATTCGGCTTTCCAGAGTTCGCCATGAACCTGAATATACCCTGACGGGTCTAATCGTTCTTTAGCAACGCCTTTTTTGCCTATCATTTTTTGCATGCTCCTTTCCTGGCTCCGGTCGTAGGCCCGCCAGACAAATGGAAAAAGAACGGCATCTTTGACCACCCACAAAAGCATAAAGCCCCAGAAAAACCATTGGGGGAGATCAACATAACGTCGAACCACCCATAAGATCACGGCTAACAAAACCAGACTGGGGATCTGGAAAAGTGTATACCTCAATACAATGCGAGATGACCAACCGACTCTCTTCATCCGTTTCAAAAACCATTTTTATAGTAATTGCCCATGGCCGTTAAGCCACTCACGAACCATGAAAATGGCGACCGGTCCCTGTTAGGGTTAAGGGGCCTGCCCTGCACCATGATGGGTTCAGGGCCCGTATCGTTTAGCGTCAAAGGGTAAGGTTAAGAGTTTTAGACGATTAACCCCGTTGTTGCATAAAGATGCGATCGAATCAAATGCAAACCCCCATAAAAAGGTAGTTTCAAACCTTTTTGGGATACTTTCTAAAGGCCACCCTTGGATTGATCCAGGGGATGACATTGATTTCACGACCGTCCCTTTCTGGGTAAGGGTTTATTGAATCCAGGCGCCGAATTTAATGCAACAACGGGGTTCACATAACCGAATGAGGATACTGGCATCCCTGCCTACGTGCAAGCAGGGTTACCGTCGCCTTTAGACAAATCTTCTTTTTCTATACAACTTCAATAAATTACCATCCTCCGCCACCGCCGCCTCCGCCACCTCCTCCGGAAGACCCACCTCCTCCAGAACCACCTCCGCGTCCCCCACCAAAGCCTACTCCGCTACTTAGGCTTGTGGACGAGGAGGATAGGGCATCTGTAAAGGAGTGACCGATGGATGATGAAAATTTGTTTACCGAGGTAATGCCTGTTCCCATTCCTGAATACCATGCCGGTGAATATCCTGTCGCCGACACATTGGCAAGCACATCTGAAAACTGCTCTCCCCATCTCTGTTCAACATCGAGGGCAAGGGCATAAGGCAGATATTTTTCGAAAAGCTCCGGGGTCTTCTCAGGCGGGTTGAGCATATTTAGCCTGTCTTTCTCAGTGGCCTCAAGGAATTGCTTGAACCCTTTTATCGCGTCGAGGATTTTTCTGGTCTCTAGGGTGATATTTTTGAGAAGAAAAAAGAAAACGACATTGACCAGCAAGACAAAAGGAATTAGGAGTCCCACTGCAAACGACATGCTAAAGAAGAAGTAGTAAATGACCAATACCTCCGCACCCAGAAAAGCCAGCGTAAAGAAAGTTATGAATAGAATAGAGGGAATTTGGAGGAGCCTTTTCAGGAAAGGGCCTCTGAAGTTCATCCAACTTTTTATCATTCCAGGCACAAGAAAGCCAAATGTGTAAAAACTCCAGGGGGTCAACCAGAAACAGATAAAAATAAAGGCGGGGAGATAGTATGTTTCAGCCGCATCGATTCCGCCGCCGATTAAAAATACGATGAACGAAAGGAGAAGGCCTACCAAAAAATATTTTTTGTTGGAAATAAAATAAGGTTTTCCCAATCGATACTTTAATTTCAGACGGTTCTCCAGTTGTCTTGTGGCACTTCTGATCTTGGGGCCATTTTCCTTTTCTAAAACTATTTCGTTTCCAGAATCGAGAAGATCTGAAAGGACGAATATTTCTTCTGTGGAGAGGGAGGCCTTCCCTTTTTCCCTTCTCAAAAGCCTATACTTCCCATCCTCTTCTTTGATGGAGAGATGTCCTTTCACTGCCATATTAATGATTGCAGCAGCAAGGGTCTTATCATCATATTCCTTCCTTAGAAAATATCTCACCTCCGCAGGGCTCATGTTCTCAGGGGCCGCATAATGGACGATCATCACTCCCTTGCTTGGGTCTCTTCCCACTTTAGCCCATGCGAAAAGGTAGTAACCCAGAACAACCAGAAGTCCAATGAAACCGTAAAAGAGGCCTCTGTTGTCCTGATAGAAATATCGTATCTTCGCTTTTGTATCCGGTTCGGTCACAAACCCTTTGGGCCATGAGAAGGCAATGGTCAGCCCTTCATGTTGAGCAAGGGGCCTGGTCGTCTCATATTTGATCCCCCCGTAGAAATCGATCTCTGCTTTAAAATCTTTTCCCCTCTCTCCCGCAAGCCCTGTATAAGCAGTATGGTTGCCGATCTTCCGGATAGCGCCTTGAGGCAATCTCACATTGGCCGAGGCTTTCTCAATGGGAAAGGTCCAGTCATTGCCCGTCACATTCCAGTAGAGTTCGTCATAATCCTTGAAAAAACCGAGTTGCCGGTCTGTTGTATAGACAAGCGTGTAGGTGTGCCCGCCCTGAGGAATCAAGGTGTCCTGTTCCCCAATATAGGTCCTCACCCCATTGAAGATACCTTTCTGAAAATATTTCTCCGGCCGGCTATTCCTGAGGACTTCCAGGACAGCAAAACCCACGGTCCGGTTTCCCCAGTACTGGTTGTATCGCGTGGGAAAGTCGCGGTAGATCCCACGCTTGATCTCCTTTCCTTCACTGACGACTCGAATCGTCTCCTTCACAGTGAGGGATCCATCCTCATGAACCGTAATATCGCTGTGAAACACAAGGATCCTCTCCTCGGCGCTGGAAAGAGAAACCCCTAATATGGAGAAAAAAATGATTAGGATTAGGTAGACCTTTCTTGCCCTCATCAGCGTATGTCTAATTGCTCTTTTTAATTGAAAGTTTTGGGTCCTTATTAAAAGTTTTAAAATATCGTTCGGCTTTTTTGACGGCGGGCCAGAGGCCCAGGTTCATCGGGCCGAAGATGATCAGGCTTCTTCGGAGATGAAAGGGATTGAAAATTCTTTTCGTCATCGAAGAAAGGGAATAGAAAGACCGGTTCACCTTCCAGAACCCTTCCTGAAGCTCCTCCACGGTCATTCTCTTCGGCTGAAAGACCACCGTTGCCATATCATACTTCGACCAGTTCTCCGTGAGGAGTCTTCCCTCCTGTTTTAATCTCTGATAGATCCGCGTTCCCGGAAACGGGGTGAGAATGGGAAGAAAAGCCCCTTCGATCCTGTTTCGATCGGCAAATTCCAGAAACTCATCGAAGACAGAAACATCGTCATAATCGTATCCAAAGACAAAGGAACCGTAGACTCCAATGCCCGCATCGTGAAGTCTCTGGATCCCCTTCTCATACATTTCAACCCGATTAATTCTTTTCCCCATCATGTCGAGGTTCTCTTCTCGAAGGCTCTCAAAACCGATGAAGAGTCCGTGGCATCCGGCTTTCGCCATGAGGGAAAGGATCTCTTCATTCTCGGCAATATGAATCGGCCCCTGACTCACCCATCGCAACCGGTAATGGGAGAGCATGGTCAGAAGTTCTCTGGCATAAGAGAGGTTTCCAACGATATTGTCATCGACAAAGAAGATATAGGCTTTTGAACGCTCCAGAGATTGGATCTCCTTTTCGACATCGGAAACCGGTCTCATTCGGTAAGTCCTTCCATGAAGGGCGGTCACCGAACAGAACTCACAATCATAAGGGCAGCCCCTTGTGGTCTGAATCAGGTTGTGAAAGAGGTAGCCCTTTCGTGGGAGGAGGCTCCTTCGGGGAATGGGAAGGCGGCTCAGATCTGTCCTCTCCTTCTGCCGGTAAAAAGGCTTCAGTCTCCCTGCTTCGGCATCTTCCAAAATCTCTGCCCAGGTCTCATCCGCTTCTCCAATCGCCACGCCATCCGAATGGCTTTTGGCCTCTTCGGGAAGCCATGAGGCGTGGACCCCTCCGATCACCACTTTCTTTCCCCTCTGCCGGAATTGATCGGCAATCTCATAGCCTCTGGGGGCCAGAGGTGTGATGGCTGTGATGGCTACCAGATCGACTTTCTGATTGAAATCAATTTCAGAAATGCTCTCATCAATGATGTTTATTTCGTGCCGGGGAGGGGTCAGGCCCGCAAGGAGGGATGTGGAGAGAAGGGGAAATTTAAAGGCGATCACATCCCAGAAACTATCTTTGGGCCATCTGGGGATGATTAGGGCAATTTTCATTACAATTTCTTTCCCTTCAAGAATTGGGACAATGGTATGACTTCGACCCCTTCTGGCACAATCCACTGAAAGGAATCTTTTGGCAGGGATGAATTGAGAGAGATTTCCTTCAACCGGAGGTCGAGACGGGTCCTCTTCTCCGGTAGTTCGATCCGAATCCGGTTTGGAATTTGGCTCCCCTCGGCCTTTTCTGTAAAGATCCGGACGTCTGTTTTCTCAATAAGATCTCGATATTCTGAAACTTCACCGGTATAGGCCTTGTTCTGTAGAGGGCTGAGAAGGAAAAATCCCCCCCCTCGATAAAGGGCATCGAAAACACCTGTTCCAAAAGGATGATATCCGAGGATTCGAAATTTATCCGGTTTCTGATAAAGGATCAACCCGTTAAGAAGGAACCTCATCTCCTCGCCTTTTCTCTCGGTGTCCAGACGAATGGAGGCCCTGGCCTGAAGGGATTCTGCCGAGGAGAAATCTTCCAGAAATCTGGCGATGGGATCCTTGACCAGAGGCCCTTCAACCGGAGGAAGCTTAACAATCTTCTTGGGACATCCCCAGAGGAGAAGCGACAGGAGTAAAAGACAAAGGCTATACAAAACATAAGGTTTTCGAACCATTTTTAAAATTCTCCTCTCTCAAATTTGCTCCAAATGGCTTCGGCTGTCAACTCTCCGGAAGCCACTACCGCGGCGATCCCTCCGCCCGGAGAGGTCCAGTGTCCGGTTAAAAAGAGATTTGGGATGGGGGTTGTCCGTTGGAGACGAAGAATCCCGGATTGACCGGGAATTTGTGCCCATCCATAAGCGGCCCCTTGAAAATTCCCTGTCCATTTCTCAATCGTTTTTGGAGTCGCCTCCGCTCTGACCAGAATCCTCTTATTCAGGTCGGGAACCAGGACCGATGCCTTTAGGATGAGGTATTGGGAGAGGTCATCGATCACCTTTTGATCCCACCCCCGGCTGAAATGATACGGAGCCTTCATGCTCAGGCAGAGCGTACTTTTCCCTTCAGGCGCATGAGAGGGATTGACTCTGGATGGGGCAAGTAGGTAGAAAGGCGCTCCATTGGGAATCCGATTCTCATAAAGGGCCTGATACTCCTCTGAGAGCTGATCATCGAAAAAAACTTCATTATTTGAAACAGAAAGCTCCTCCAATTCCCCATCGATTCCAAGATAGAGGATGAAATAGGAGAGCGAGGGTCTCATTCCTTTCAGCTTCGACCGGAAGCCGCTCGGGATCTGATCTTCTCCGAGAAGAGTAGAGAAGGTCCTCTGGGCATCGATATTGGAGACGATCACCTTTCCTGTGAACTCCTGTCCACTTTTTAGTTTGATACCAATAGCCCTCTTCTGTTCCGTCATTATTTTTTCAACTTCCTGCTCAAGAAATATCTTCCCGTTCATCCTCTCAAAAACCCCACCCATCTTGAGAGGAAGCTCCTCCACTTTTTCCTCCACACAGGAGACGCCATGGTTGAAATAAGACATCTCAATCCCCGCCATTCCCGCCACAGAGACCTCCTCCGGAGGAAGCAGCCCATAGGAACTCCGAATCGAGAGGATCGTTTTCAGGAAAGGGTGGGAGAGGTGTTCGTTCAGAAGTTGTCCAAAGGTTTTATCTTTATATTTTGAGAGAAATGGAAATTGAGACGAGAAGGAGGATGGATCGAACCAGTTGAAAGACGAAGGAATCTTAGAAAATTCGTCGAAGATCTTTCTCAATACATCATAGACTTTTTCAATCCCCTCCCTTTCCTTTGAGAAAAGTCTTGAGAGGTTTTCGATGTGAGTTTCGAGTTGAGAGGATTGAACGATTTTTTGATCCGGGAAGTGATACTCCCTGGCCGGCTCAAGGGAAATGAAGCGAATCTGGTCCAGGAGGTCGAACTTTTTCAGGAAATTCCAGATCCGTCCTCCTTCCTGACATTCGCCCAATGATTGGACAGAGAGGTCGAAAGAGAACCCCTCTTTCCGGAAAGAAGAACAGCAGCCGCCGATTTTCTGGTTCTTCTCAACAATCAGGACTTTCAGACCCTTTTGGGCCAAAAGGCAACCACAAGTAAGTCCTGCCACTCCTGCTCCGATGATGATGACATCCATATCAGGCATGATTTTACCAGTATAACACAACTTTTCACTCTCCGTCGAACCACCACAGATTCCTCTCCTCGAAGGGATAAAAATGAGAAATTCAGAGCGGTGATGGGCAACCTCTACGGAACCAAACCCGAAGAGACAGAATGTCTTGGCTGTATGCAGCCCGATCCACCAGAAAAGCTCTATGGTTATTGCAAGGGATGCAAAATTAGAAATTGCGTAAGATCGAAAGGTTTTTACTCCTGCCATCAATGTGGGCAGTGGCCTTGCGGCTTAATAGAGAATTTTGGCTTTGCCACTGGCATACGGGTCATGAAAAAGGCGATCCCCTTATGGAGAGAGAAGGTGGCTGAATTCGGTGATGAGAAGGGCAGCATCGAATGGGCGCGTTCGGAATGTAAACGCTATCACTGTCCCTCCTGCGGTCAACCTCTTTTCAGGGGAGTCCAACACTGCCGGGCCTGTAAAAAACCGGTTGCCGAAGAGCTGGATGGGTCTTTATGAAGTTACTTTGAACGGAACTATTTAAATCATTTCCTTGCTTTTAAGTCTGAAACAGGGTAATATGAATTAAACAATAAAGTTGTGGAGAGCCTTTTAGGCTTATAGCGCGTGCCCGCGAGAACTCTAAACGACTTCTTTGCGGGCTTTTTTATTGGAAAGAAATCCAAAACAAGGAGACGACAATGAACATTTATGTGGGAAATTTGTCTTCGAATGTAACGGAAGAGAGTATCCGGAAGGCTTTTGAATCTTTCGGCCAAGTAACCTCATCAAAAATTATCAAAGACAAGTATACCGGCGACTCCCGGGGGTTTGCGTTTGTCGAAATGCCTGTACAGGCTCAGGCTCAGGAGGCGGTTAGGAGTCTTAACGGTAAGGATCTCCTCGGCCAATCCATAAGCGTGAATGAGGCGCGTCCTCGCAATGATCAGGGCCGTGCCAATCGTTATTGATTCCGTTTCCACAGAAAAAACATCGGCCGATAGGATGCAGAAAGGAAGGCCTATCCAGGACCCTTCACCAATGCACAAATACTAAAGGAGGAAATATGAACAAAAAAGTTTATGTGGCCAACCTCCCTTCGCAGCCTTGTGAGTCAGAACTCAAAGCCCTTTTCTCTAAGGCCGGAAGTGTCATGTCCCTCAAAATGGTTGAGGACAGGCAAACCGGCCAACCCAGGGGAATTGCCTTTGTGGAGATGTCCACCCAATGGGAAGCCCGTAGGGCTGTGTCCATGCTGAACCGGACGGTTTTCATGGGGAAGAATTTGTTGGTAAAAGAGGCAACGGAAAAACGTGGCTTCCGGGGAAACCGCTAAAATTTTAAGAACCCAAATCATTGGGATGGAAAGGGAGGTTTTATGAATAAAGACAGGCTTGAATGGATTATGTCAGGGTTAAACCAGTATGCGTTAACGAAGGATGAAGACAAATTTGTCAAATCTGCAGTGGAGCATTTCGATCAACATCGGCTGCTATCAGCGCAGGCGGAACAAAGAATAGAAACCCTTTACAAAGAGAAGTCAAGATTTATGCCCAATAAAAGATCTTCCAGCTATTTTTCTTTTGCGGAAGCAGGCCCCAAAAAAACCAGGCCCCGAAGACCCCGCACAAAAGAATGTTGATGTGAAAAGATGACCGATGCAGCCACTCGGGTATGAGGGACAACCGTGAGACACAGGTTTTTCACCTTCTTTTCAACATCTATTGAGTGCAGTTAAAAGAACGATGCCACATGCCCTTCCTGTCCTTCTCCTATTGGATCAAGAAATGATGGTGGAAGAAACCGGATAGAATAAAAACCCATTTCCTTTCGTCTAACCAATTAAAAGATTATAATTATATAACTTGAGAGTACCGAGTTCTTAACGATCAAGATAGCTTGATTTTGCCTTCCTTTGCAAGTGTGATTTTCATCTGCGAGAGTTGAATCGCTAAATCGAT
>JGI24123J20310_1000197_pt1 | contig 45406 bp, 67 predicted proteins | sample SubbioCR12Aug_5A_FD_20310 | JGI IMG/M metagenome (IMG submission 20310)
GCATCGAGGCGGAGCGGCGCCCGACACAAGCCGCCCTCGCCTATCGGCTGCTGCGCGCCTTCCTCAACTGGTGCGCCGACAAAACCGACTATCGCGGCATCGCTGCCGCCGGCGCCTGCAAGGCCAGCATCGCCAAAGACGTGCTGCCGAAGAAGAACGCCAAGACCGACTGCCTGCAAAAAGAGCAGCTGCCCGCCTGGTTCGCCACCGTACGCGCCATCGGCAACCCGGTCATTGCCGCCTACCTGCAAACCCTGCTGCTGGTCGGTGCGCGCCGGGAGGAACTCGCCGGCCTGCAATGGGACGACATCGACTTCCGCTGGAATGCCCTGACCATCCACGACAAGGTGGAAGGCGAGCGCACCATTCCGCTGACGCCCTATGTCGCTTCGCTGCTGGCTGCCCTGCCGCGCCGGAATGAATGGGTATTCTCAAGCCCCATGGCCGCCTCCGGCCGCCTGCAGGAACCGAGCATTCAGCATCGCCGGGCCTGCACCGTGGCCGGCATCGGCGTGACCCTGCACGGCCTGCGCCGCAGCTTCGCCAGCCTTGCCGAATGGACGGAAATGCCCGCCGGCGTGGTGGCGCAAATCATGGGCCACAAGCCGAGCGCCACCGCCGAGAAGCATTACAAGGTGCGCCCCCTCGACCTGCTGCGCCTCTGGCACGGCAAGTACGAAGCATGGCTTCTCGAACAGGCCGGCATCGCGCAACCCGCCGCAAACGCCGAAAGCCTGCGGCTGGTCGGCGCGGCATGAACGATTGCATTCTGTAAAACATCGTTATACACTTTGACATGATCAGAAGCTTCCGTCACAAGGGCATCGAGCGTTTCTTCAAGACGGGATCGAAGGCCGGCATACAGGCGCAGCAGGCTAACCGGCTGCGCATCATGCTGACACGATTGGACGTGGCCAACCGCCCCGAAGACATGGACGCGCCGGGATGGGGGCTTCACCCCCTGAAAGGCAACCTCGCCGGCCATTGGGCCGTTTCGGTAAGCGGCAATTGGCGCATGACCTTCGCCTTCGAAGGCGCCGATGCCGTGCTGGTCGATTATCAGGACTACCACTAGAGGAACCGCAATTATGTCCAGAATGCACAATCCCGCGCACCCCGGCGAAGTGCTGCGCGAATTCCTGCCAGGGAACATGACCGTTACCGAAGCGGCGCAACGCCTCGGCATTTCGCGCGTCATGCTCTCGCGGGTGCTCAACGGCCGCTCGGCAATGACCGCCGACATGGCCATCCGTGTCGGCCTGCTCACCCGCACCACGCCGGAATCGTGGCTGACCAACCAGGTGCAATGGGACTTGTGGCAAAGCAGCCGCAAGCCGAAGCCCAAGGTGCAACCGCTGCAGCGGGCCGCCTGACCGACTCACGCCGCGCCTAGCCCGACGGGGCGAATACCGGGCACCTTCCCCGGCCGGCGCGGCACCTGCATGAAGGGCCGCATTGGAAGGAATGCGACATGAGCAACGACAAGAAAACAACAGGTAAGGCACCGCGCCCGGTAGTGCTGCCGGACGGCACTGTTTTTACGGCATACGGCGTTGTAACAAGAGCGTCGCCTCCGATCACACCGACCAGTGGACGCGGAACATCTCCTGGCGAGCGCCGGAAGCCTGCCACCACGCCGGATTGGAGCGAATGGCGTTACATCCCGAAGGTTGAAGTCTGGCAGGCATGCGCGCTGTCACTCAATCTTGATCCTCATTCGCTAGAGAAGCGGCGCTATGAGCGCATGAGCGAATCCAGCCCGGTGCCCTACTTCGAGGACAGCAGTTTTCCGAGCAAAACAATCCGCGACGAATTCAACAAACGGCGGCGAATGCTGATAGCGAACCTGCCGAATAATCCCGCTTTCTCGTTTCGCAATATCCTCGCCAATGGATGTAGCAATGTCGCTCTTGCTGAGTTCACAACATGGGCCTTGTCTATCGGCTGGAACATTCCGCCCGAATTGGCGGCGATGGCGCAGAAGCCGGGAGCACCGTCAGTTGCACCAATACCGCAACAAAGCAACGGCCATGAGGCAGTGATGCAACCGGTGGACTCAGAATCGACTAACCCCCGCACACGCGAGTCCATTGGCAGTGAACCGCTTATGAAAGCTGGACGAAATTCCGCTGACAGTGTTGTCAAATGGGTCAAGTATCAGGCTCGTGAACTGGTTAAGGAGAACGACAGAGGCAAAGACCTCGCTGAAAGAATTCGCCTTCTTGCCGAGAAAAATAAATACGAAAGCGAGCGTGGGAAGTTATCGATCCATCGCATCGTCAAATTGCTACCGGCAGGGATCACTGGGGGCAGAGAAAAAAACACTGGGAGACCAAAAAATAATTAGGCATGCCGATTTAATTCAGTGCCAATTCGCTATGCCGAATATTCGATCAACGCGAAAGCCAGTCTGGGAGCGGGTTTCAACGATATCCAGGTAAATCTGTTTTTGTATTGATTGGTATATATGCCAATTTTTCAATGAACCATCAACGCACCGATAACGGCAATCCCGCCAAGGTGCATTTCTCTCAAAGGAGGAATGATGGTTACGGAAAACTTCCCCGCATTAGCCGCCGTCGCCAATGGACGCGACACACTACCAACTCACGACGCCGCTGTAGCAATCAACCGCGCCGACCAGACCTTGCGCAAGTGGGCCTGCCTGGGCAATGGGCCGCTCCGCCCGATCCGCATTAACGGGCGTCTCGCCTGGCGCGTCGCCGACCTTCAAAAGTTGTTACTTGAAGGGAGCGCGCAATGAAGCCGCGCAACCATTTCGAAGCCATCCGCGCCGGCGCGTACGATGCGATTGATGACGCCATCCGCAACGCCACCTCCTGCCCTACGGCCGATTTTTTCTGGGCGGTAAAAGAGGGCGTGCGCGAAGCGGTTGAAAGGGCGATTTTAATTCATGGCGATGATGCCCTGAGAGCGTTAAGCAATTTTGCGACGAAGGGCGACAAATGACCGCTACCGCCCTCGCTCCCGGCCTGCATGGGCCGATCATGCCCCCAGCCGTCGCAATCGCGCGCGGCATCGCCCGCAACGTCCGCCACCCAAAATTCGGCCGTGGCCGAGTGCTTCGAGCCGATGATCGCGTCGCCCGCATCGAGTTTGCCGACCATGGCGTCAAGGATATGTCTCTCGAAGTCGCAGCCCTTGAAGTTGTTGATGCGACTGATGCTGATTGCCTCAAATCCCCCACAGCAAGCGCAAAGCCCAAGCCAAAGGCATTGCCCTATGTCGCGGCGAAAAACCCGCCAGCGGCCGATTCTGCCGGTCGTATCGCCTACCGCCGCGCATCGGACATTCAGGCCAAGCCGATCAACTGGCTATGGCAGGGCCGCATAGCACGCGGTAAGGTCACCATGGTGGCAGGCAATCCCGGACTTGGTAAGTCGCAAGTGACAGGGGCGGACATGGCCGCCACAGTTACGACTGGCGGCGCATGGCCAGACGGGAGCTGCTGCGAACGCGGCAACGTCGCGCTCCTCTCGGCGGAGGATGACCCGGAGGATACGGGGCGCCCCCGGCTGGAAGCGGCCGGCGCTGACCTGTCGCGGGTATTCGTTCTCGATGCCGTGGTGGAAGCCTTCAATGCCGAGGGCGGAGAGATCAAGCGCGCCTTCAATCTCAAAACCGACCTTGCCCGGCTCGGGCGCATGCTCGACGAAATCGGCGGCGCTGCCATGATCGTTATCGACCCGATAACCGCCTATCTCGGAGAGACCGACAGCCACAAGAACGCCGAGATACGCGCGCTGCTGTCGCCGTTGTCTGATCTGGCGGCGAAGCATGGCGCGGCCGTCGTTTGTGTCTCGCACCTGAATAAATCCGCTGGTGGCGAAGCACTGATGCGCGTTACAGGAAGTCTTGCCTTCGTCGCGGCGTCGCGCGCTGCCTTCATTGTGGCGAAAGACCCGGAGAACGACGCGCGCCGGCTATTTCTGCCGATGAAGAACAACATTGGCAACGACCGAAGCGGGCTCGCCTTCAAGGTTGAATCGGCGCAAGTGAAAAGCCCGGCGGGACTGATTGAGACTTCGCGCATTGTATGGGAGCCCGATCCCGTGGTCATGACCGCCGACGAGGCCATGCAACCCCAAGGCGACCCGGAAGAACGAAGCGCCATGGACGATGCTCGGCAATTCCTGCTCGGCCTGCTGGCCGATGGCCCGGTCAGGGCGGGGCAGATCAAATCCGATGCCGACGGGGCCGGCTTCAATTGGCGAACCATTCAAAGGGCGGCTGATAGGCTGAATATCGAACGCCACAAGGACGGCATGCGCGGCGGCTGGACGTGGAAACTACCCCCGAAGATGACAAGCACCCCCGAAGATGACAGACATAAAACGGTGTCGCCTTCGGGAAGTCTTGTCACCTTCGGGACGGATGGGGAGGATTGAGCGTGCGGAAAGTTGACCGCCCCGTTCCCTTCCCGTGGCCGTCAAGCGCCTATCGTGACGAATTCAAACGCCTGCGCCATCTCGGGCACTCGACATTCTGGGCACGCCATCTAATTCGCGACGCGAACCACAGGGCCCGCCTGTTCCCCCTTAAAGGCGAGAAGTGCGAAGCCTATGCCCGAAGTACCGGCAAGCCCTGCCAGGCCCCTGCAATGACCAATGGCCGCTGCAAGCTGCATGGTGGATTCTCGACCGGCCCAACGACGCCGGAAGGGAAAGCCAAGGCCTTGGCCGTCATCGGCCAGAAACCGTTTTCCATGGAGCGCACGCCCGGCAAACGCGGCAAGATTAGGCTCGAATCTCTCCTGCCCCCGCGCGCGTCATGGAGAGCGAAAAGCGCCAATAGCCGCTAACCGCACCCGGCGGGGGTTCCGTACTGTTTGCCGCTGCGCTTTCGAGATACCCCCCGGGGCATGCGTTGCCGTACCCGTCGGTTTCCTTCTACTCTGCACCCGCCAAGCCGATGATGCCCCCGGCACCCCCTCGGCGAGGGAAGGGGCATAGCGCAATTTCACGCTGATCTTCGACCCCCTCCCCCCCCGGCCCTTCCTTGCCCTGAAAGTCAGCCCCCACAGGACGGCGAGTCGCACGAATGTAAGGCCGCGCGCGTTTTGGCACTATTTTGCGCGACTTTTGGCACTGCCGCCAAGCCTTTCCACGGCCACCTGGAAGTAATGCTCGCTAGCCTCGATTCCGACGAACTGTTTGCCCTGCTGTAACGCAGCCGCGCCGGTGGTCGCCGACCAGCCAAGCGCAATGGTACGGATAGGCCGGGTGCGGTCGCTTCACGAAGCGGTGCTGCAAGCGGGCGCTGAACCTCTTCGGATCGCAGACGATAGCCAGTTTGGCGTTCATGGTTTCCCCTCTTCCCCAAAGTGGATGCAGGCGCCGACCAGCGGCCCAAGAAGGGCGCTGGCGACGCACCAGGCGATGAACAGCCAGATCACGGCTGCGCCTCATAGACAGCCGGCCAGCCGGCGCGGATGTCGTAGGCGGCCATCAGCTCGACGTCGGTCATCGCAGCCAGCGCGGCGCGGTGCTGCTCGGCGCGCATGAAGATCGCGGCCTCATGAATCTCGAAGGCGGTAATCACCTCGCGGATTTTCCCGGCCGTGAGCGGCACGAAGGTGCCGGCCATCGTCTTCCACTGCACCTGCTGGCCGGCCACCAGGTAGGGGTCGGCGTCGGCCTGCGCGGCCGAGCGGTTGGCCATGCGTTCCCACTGCGTGCGCGACTTGATGTCGTTGTGGAACCAGTCGGCGCCGGCCTGGCAGCCGGACTCCTGGAGCCGGTCTCGATGCGCCTTGATTTGCCCCCACAGCATGTCGCGCACCTGGGCGACTGGCTTCGGCTCCGACGTGCCATCGCTGTGGTTGTAGTAGTAACGCTCGTCCGCCAACACCGGCTCAGGCTCCTCGGTGATGCCGTGCTGCGCGCGGGTGTCCGCATCTCGCAGGCTTCCGGCCGGGATGGTGATGGCGTCGTCACCCTCGCCGATGGTGAGGTCGATGTCGATGCGGATGGGTTGGCCGTTCAGTTTGAACATGGTCGGATTCCTTTATCTGGCGTTGGCATAGCGGAAAGGGAAAGCGGCGAACAGCAGGAACCATGTCACGTATCCGCTGTAGTTGGCGTTGTCAGCAGAGGCTCCACTTCTCAACTTCACGCCATTAGAAACATGATCGGCCGCTGGGATGTTGCTCTGGTCGCCGTCTGTTCTGTTCATCCACATGCTTTGCGATACGACGTTGTATTGCGCTCGCGCGTTGTCGAGCGTGGCCCAGTAAGAGCCGACAGCATTCGACTTGAACAGCGAAAATGCTGGGAGAAAATCTGCCGGATCAAACGGCCCATCGTTTGATCCGTTGCCGTTGTGCTTGCCCAACTTGCACAATCCGGCCGTTTCGGCGATGGAGATCCATCGATAGGTTCCAGACGGAAGGGCTGCCGCCACCGTGAATCCAGAAGCCGTGATCGTGCTGATCGACGAGTCGGTTGCCTCTGCCCCTGACTGCTCCAGATACAAGAGCTTTCCAGCCGTCAGGTCTGGGTGATAGACGTACCAACTACCGCCGGACTCGTTTCTGAGGATGACCAACTTTCTAGCGTTACCAAGTCCGTCGGTCACCACATCAGCGACGCCGTTTACGTGCGCCAAGCGTCCCATAGCTACGCCATTTGCGGCAGCGACTTTGATGGCGTAGCCAACGTAGCTTGTGCCGGCAAGCGCCGGGAAAGCGGCCTTGGCTGCTGTGCCTGACGAGTCAAGGTAGTTTCCCGCGTCGTCGGAAAACTGCCAGCGCCAACCTTCCGCAGCGTCGCGTCGCTTATAGATGCGGATCCAGTCTGACCATGAAGAGGCGGCGGACAACGTGGCCTGGATATTCGCACCGGAGTCGGCGCGTGCCACGAAGACGGAATCGCTCTTCGTAAAACTCGGATAAGGCAGGTTCTTCGCGCACAGCGTCTTGTAGCCAGACTGCGGGTAACTGAACGGCCGTTGGCCGAAGTTCACGATGCTCTTCGGCGAATTGTAGTCATCGGTGTTGGCCGCAAAGAATAGGAGGTCGGAGGTAAAGAGTGCCGGTGCGTTGATGGCGCCCTGCGATACGCCGTTCTTCCAGAACGTCACCGTCTGGGCGACAGGATCACACCCGACGCCGATTATGTCGCCGGCGTCCCAGGTGGCACCGTAGGCGCTTGTGGCGCCCATCACGCGCTTGTTGCCGTTCTTGTCATAGCTGACGCCAGATGACGCCGCCCAGAGCTGGTTGGAATAGCTCACCGCACTTACGACCCCCACCTGAACAATCGTCGGGGCGGACGTGTACTGATACTCGAAGAACACCGGGCGGTCTGTTGGCAGCGCAAGCGTGCTACGGCAGACGGTGTTTGACACCAGATGCGAACCCTGCACTTCAAGGCCCCCGCTAATGACGGCGCCAGACCCGACAGGATGAACAATGCTATTTAGGACGGCATAGTTCGTCGTCGGTGTATCAAGCATTGAGTCATAGGTTGCACCAGCCGTCAGGCTTACGTTCGTCGCCGTCCAGTTGTTTCCCGTCGTATCGGTATCGGACTGGCTACGGTCGTAACCGAGCGTCGTCAATGAGGTCGTGTCATCGAATGGCAGGAAGAATCCGTTCGTGCCCCAGCCGTTCCTGGAACCACCGCCGGCCGCGACGGCCGAGCGGATGGCCTCCTTTGATTTCGGTCGCCACTGGCCGGTACGCGGATGGACTAAACCAAAGGACGTGGGTGCCATTGCCTTGCCATCGACGAAGAGCACGTGCGAAAGAAGGCCATCAAACCACGCCGAGGTAGAAGCGGAAAGCGCGCCGAGCCGATGCAGGACATTTGAGTTAACCAGGCCGGGGGTGTTCTGTGCGGGGTAGGTTGGCGATCCAGCGGACTGTCTCTCGCTGTTGACGAACACGCGCATCCGCTCGGATGGCGTCGGATTCGTTGTGTCCCAGACGATCAGGACGTCGTAGTGACTACCTGGATCACAGAACTTGCTGGCTGTGAAGACATTGCCCACTGTGGCACCGCCGGCATCTCCCAGGAAGAACTGTAGCTCGCCGGTACCACCAATCAGAGACACGGAGTGCTGACTCACGGCGTCGATGTCGTTGCCAATGCCGAATATCCGCAGAGCATTTGCCAAGTTGGCACGCTTGCACTTGAACCCAAGCGTCCATGTGGTCAGGCTGCCGACAGCGATAAAGGTGCGACTCCAGTAGGCGCCAGCCGAACGGCGATTGCGCACCGAGCGCTCGACTTTGCCATACTCGTCGAGGGGATCGCCCCCGCCGCACATCATGACCGGGTTAGGGCTGCCCGGTGCGATCATCATTTGCTGTCTCCCTGCGCACCGATCCAGATGCGAGTCGCGCTCTCGACGTAGTAGCCGAGCAGATCCACGGCACCAGCGACGGCGGTGAGTGCGGGCAGCGCGCCGCTGCTGCTCTTCCAGTAGCTGCCGTAGGCGATGGTGCGCGGCGTGCTGTCGTTGATGATGCGGATGACGCCGGACTGGCCGGGAGCGATGTTGCTCGGGTTGGCCAGGGTGATGTTGCCGGTGAGCGTGCCGTCGAAGTTGTTGGCCGTGGCGAGATCGAGCGTCACCGTGCCGGTGGTGGCCGGCAGCGCACCGGGCGTGCCGATCTGCGCTTTGGTGAAGCTGTTCTTCTGGTCGGTGCGCACGCCCAGGGCATCGATGTCGACGAAGAGCGTGGTGGCGCTCTTGGCGATGCCAATCGACATGCCGTCGGCCGGCGCGGTGTCGGTAACGGCACCGGCGGTACTGGCATCGAGGTAGTAACGCGCCCCCGGCGTCAGGCCGGTAAATAGCGGGCATTCGCCGTAGAGGTAGACCTTGCTGTTGGTGACGTCGGCGATACCCACCGCGCGGTTGTTCGCGGTGCCGTCGGCGATCGCTTCGTCGAAGCGGCTGTTGCCGCTGTCCCAGCGCACCGCCTCGCCATTGGAGACGCTGGCCTCGAAGGTGGCGTTGTTGATGACCACCGCCTTCTGCGCGCCGGTGACCATCGCCGTGATGGCCTGACGGAGCTGGGTGTAATTGCCCTTGGTCAGCGGAATACCTGCCGCCTCGACGACATCGCAGATGTTTTCCTGCACATCGTTGAGCCAGTCGTCGGTAACGGTCGTGGATGGGGTTGCCGTGGCCGGGCTGCCCTCGGTAAAGAGGTTTCCCGGTGCGGCGGTGGCATGATCGATTCTGTGCATGGCGGTTCCTTAGGCGTAAGCAAACAGGACGTGGGTATGGGCCGGCTTGAGTCGGTTGATGACGCATTCGAGCAACTCGTTGCCCCAGCTGCGAAGCGGTTCGCCGGCAGACGACCGGCCGGCCGCGAATTCGACGATGCTGGCCTCGGGTGCATTGACCTGCCAGACGAATGTCCAGCCGTCGTTGCTCAAGGCATCGCCGGCGGCGCTGTGGCCAGCCTGGAACGGGCTGAATTCCGTGATCGTGATGGTGTAACCGAGGCTGGCTGCCAGAGCGATGTAGTAGGCGGCGCTCCGCCCACCGATGGTGGTGAGCTTGGCGACCAGCGCGGCGCGGCGTTGCGCCGTGGTTTGTGTTCCGGCAAGTGCCTCGACGCAGGGATCGGGCAGGCCGGCAACGCGCTCCCAGTCGGCGAGCAGCTCGGCCGTGGTGCGCGGGTCGGCTTCCTCGATCAGATCGGCGGCGCGGCCGTCGACGCGTGCCAGCTCATCCGCCCAGGCCAGCAGCAGATTAGTGAGCGCGGCATCCGCCTGGCGCGGCCAGGCGAAGCCCTGCGGCAGCAGCGCCTGGAGCTGGGCGAGGTAGGCGGTAGCCGTCAGAGCCATGTGATCGTCCCGAAGGTAGCCATCTCGCCGACGGCATGGGTGACGTTCGCGGCTGGCACGGTAAGGACGTGATCGTTTTCGCCGGAAGCCAGCGAGATCGCTTCGCGGATGTGCGATAACAGGATCGTTGCGCCCGGCTCGGATTCGCGCAGCAGCAGGTCGCGCAACTCGGCCTCGACGGCGGCGCGGATCGCGGCCGTGTCCGGCGCGAGGTCGATGGTGAAGTTGAGCGGCACGGCGATGGGGGCGACCACCGTGACATCCGCCGTCACCGGCCGCACGCTGTCGATGTATTCCTGCACCGCCGTCACCTCGCCAGCATCCGGGATCGGGCTGGCATCGTCGTCGCGCACGAAGCGAACGGTGACGGTGCCGAGGCCAAGCTCGGCCGGATATACCCAGGCACGCGTGACGCCCGGCACTTCGAGTGCCCAGGCAACGTAGTCATAACTTGCACCACCGTGCGGCGGCTGCTGGATGCGGGCCAACAGGCGGGCGCGCAGATCCTCGTCGGCCTCGATGTCGGCACCGCCGGTTAGGCCCCCGACAGCCACCGTGGCCGTGGCCGAGACGCCGTCGATCGGCGTGTCGAAACTCAGCAACGAGGCAGCCGATGCGTTACCGGCCTGGCCGCCATCAACGGCAGTAACGGCAATCGTGGCCGTGCCGCCGGAGATCGTTGCCTCGGCGTCGGTTGTGTATTGCGCGCCGTCAGAGCGTGCCAGGGTCGAGTCCGCCGGCACGATGGCGCCGTTGGCGCCGGTGACCGTGACGCTGCCGACTGCGGGCGAAGCGGCCTTGCGCGCCACGCCCCAGATCGAGGCGTGGCGTTCCAGCATGTCGCCGTCGGCGGTATCGATGATGACCTGGCGCGCGATCCACTCCAGGTAGCCGTAGAGGCCATGCGCAGCACCCGAATGCACGCGGGCCAGCACGTTGAGATTGGAGCGACGCAGACGGGCATCCGCGCCGGGCAGGCGCGTCTCGATGTCCGCTTCGGCGCGGTTGATCAGGGTCGGCAGATCGGGGCGGGAGAATGGCATGCTGGTCTTCCTATAGCGAAGCCTAGAGGTGGCTCCAAAGGGCCTCGAAGCGATAGCGGACGGGCTGGCCGTTCGGCCGCGTGATCGCGATCGCGAGGCCGAGCATCTCGTCGCGGGGAATGAAGGCATCGACCTCGACGCGGCTGGCGATGCCATCCTTGATCAGCCAGCCCAGCGCCTCTTCGGCGTAGCCCTTGGCCTCGGCCAGCACGGACGGCAGCTGCTTGCGGCGGCCGAGCAGCCACAGGCGCGAGCCGAAGCGGTCCCCTGTGATGGCCGGAAACGAATCGCCCCACCAGCCGCGCACGTCGCCGGGCGACGGCGTTACATCGCTCTCGCGGGCGCGCGCATCCGTGAACAGCGAGAGAATGACAGCGGTGTCGAGACCGTCGTCGCCGGCCAGGCCGGGCGACTGGAGGAGCCATTCGGCGCCGCGCTCGAAGCTGATGAAGTGGGTGCGGATGTCGGTCATGGCTTACATCTTCTGGATCGGATCGTCGGTCGGGCCACCGCCGTCGTTCTCCGGGTGCGTGTGAATGTTGTAGGTCTGGCGCATGCCTTCCATCGTCACGCCGTCGCTGTCGCAGCGGTCCTCGATCTCGCCGGTCACTTCGAGCAAAGGCGTCTCCATGCGAACTTTAGGTGTGTTGGTGATCGTGATCGGCAGACCGGCGCCGTCGATGATGATGCCGCTACGCGTCAGGTGTACCTTCTGACCGAGGTCATCGTAGAGCGCCACCTCGCCGCCGGCGAGCGCCTTCAATCGATAGCGCCGGTCGTCGGCGACGATGACCACACCGTGGTCGCGACTGCCGCCCAGGGCGAGATAGATGCCCTCGGCGCCGGGCAGCGGCACCGAGGTGAAGCCGTACTGCTGCACACGGTCGACGTTGTCGCACACCTCGCCATCGAGCAGCTTGACCTGTAGGCCCTGCATCCTGGTGGCGTCGTCGATCAGCGTGAGGATCGCCCGCGCCGCCATCAGGCGGATGCGGCGGGCCAGCGGCGCCATCGCCTTGTATATCTCCCTGCTCATGACAGCCCCCACGCGCGCATCACAGCGCGCTCCAGTCGTCGTTCGCCTTCTGTTTCTTTTCCTTCGCCTCCTTGGCGTTGATTTTCCCGAAGAGCTTCGAGCTGCCGATGCCGCTGATCAGATCGAAGGCTTCGCGGCGGGCGATCGACAAGGCCGTGCGGGTGCCGCCGTCGTCGAGCGTGTGCATGCAGCCGACGATCAGCATTTCCGCCTCCTTTAGATACAGCAGCGGCGACGTGACGGTGACCAGTGTGTTCGGCTGCCACAGCTTGCCGGCACCGTCCGTCCAGCCCTGCACGGTGATCGAGCCGCGCAGGCCGCGCCCCATGCGTACATTCTTTTCCCACTCGGCGCGGTCGCGAAAGCGGGTCTTGTTGCCGTGATCATCAGCCAGAACGATGCGCGGGCGGTAGCGGGTGATCGCCTCATCCGTCACGGTTGCCGCCGGGGCGATGTGGCTGGCCGCCGCGTCGCCATCGAGGGCGATCTTGTCGTGTCCCTTGACGGTATAGATCGAGAAACGATCCTTCCAACTAAACGTCCCGCGCGCGGATAGGATGTTCTGGCCTTCCACCAGCGCCGTTTCACCACGCACCTTGCCCGCCCGCGTAATGACCAGGTTGCCCTCGCCGTCAGCGATCAGCAGCACGGCCTTGAGGCGGGCAGCGCGCTCGATGCACTCGAAAGCGGTTTCGCCCGGCTCGATCTTGAAGCTGGGGAACGGATCTCCGACGTCGGTTTCCACCTTGACCTTGATCTTGAACGGTGCGCAAAGATCGGCGGCGATGCGATCCAGCGTCGCATTCGTCCATTGCCCGGTCTTGTGGATCGCCGAACAATCGACCAGATCGCCGGTGGCATCGCGCCCGCGCACAGAAATCCGGTGGGACTGCCGATCATAGGTCGGCTCGGCATCGTCCACATAGCCGGTGATGACGGTTTCGCCGTCGAGCTTGAGCGAGCACTGCTCGCCAGGTCGGATCGGCCGACTGGTGGATTGCCCCGGCCAGCGCTCTGTCACCTCCAGATCGAAGCTGTTGGCCACCTGCTCGATGGAACGCGTTACAGAGACACGCTGCCAGCCGCCGTAAATCGCGGTGCCGACGTAGAGTTCTGCGCGACCAAGCATCTGCTCGTTCATGCCAGCGCCTCCAGCCCAATGCCGCCGGGGACGAAGCCAGGATGACGGACGAGGATGGGATTGCGCGCCACGATCTCGGCCTCACGCGTTGCATCACCGAAAGCGCGGTAGGCCACCACCAGGGCCGGCAGCGTGGCCGGCATCGAGATCGTCACCAGGCGGGGAAGATCGGCGCCGCGTGCGGTGATGTCGCGCACCACGGCGGCACGCAGATCCATCAGCGCGTTGTAGGTGGTGGCCGAAGCCGTGGCAGCCGCATCCTCCAGAGCATCGGCGAGCTGCTCGCGCAGCGCGACGGCCTGCTGGTAGGTGATGCGGGGAGCGCTGGCGGTTGCGGGCGCCTTGAAGTCGAGTCGAGCCACTGCGCGGGCCGCCTCGATCACTGCCGCACGTTGCGCCAGCGACACGATAGCCGTGCGGTTGGTTGCCTGCGCACGGCGCGCAGGAGTCGTTAGCGGAACCGGCGGGCGCGACGTGCCGTAGCCGAAGAACTTCGCCAGCGAGGTGAAGGCATCGGCCGGCCGCAGCACCGCGTTGCGCAGTCCGGAGACCAGGCCGAGCACCTGCACGGCCAGTGTCCGGGGCGCCAGAATCAGCGACGACAGCGACGACGAAAAGCGCGAGACCTCGCCGATGAATTCGCCGACCACGGTCAGATCGGGCATCACGCCGGCGCGCGCGGCTTCGATAGCAGCCGTAGCGTCGGAGAGCAAGGCCATCGCATCGGTCGCCGTGAATTCCGGCAGCCCATCGATACTGAACTCTTCGGCGAACTCGTCGGCCACCGCCTCGGTTGCCACATCCGCCTGCGCATCCACCACCGCTGCCGTGTTTGTCTCGGCCGACGGCTGGAGGTTCTCTGCCGTTTCGGTGAAGCGAAGCGTGAAGCGCGCCACGCCGCCCTCATCGACCAGCGACTCGACGAATCGGAAGGGCGCCACCTGTGCGACATTGAGACGCCCCAGCGTCGGGTGCACCAACTCGCCGACGCCGGGCTTCTTGAGCGCATCGCGCAGGGCATCGCGGGCCTTGAAGTAGTCGTCGCCGATGACGAAGGCTTCCAGGCTGAACTCCCCGGCCTTGCGCCCCATGTCCTCGACAAAGGGTTCATCGCGCAGCGGGTACTCATGCAGCACGCCGCGCCGGCCTTCTTCGGTATCCGCGCTGCGAACATAGAACGGCACGCCACGGAAGCTGGCCCGCTGGAGTTGCTTGCGCCAGGCAGCCTGATTCATGGCGCCACCATCGTCATGCCGTTATCGAGCGAAAACGGCACGTCGCGATTGTCCGAGCGAGCCGAGACTCCAGCCACGCGCCCGTCCTGATCGACGCGGATGCGCACGTCGCCGCCGACTTTCGATTGCGCACCACCCGGCGTTACTGCGTTCGGCCGCGCAGGCCCTAGCGCATCGCCGGCCAGCTTGATCGCGGCGCCCGGCAGGGTGTATTTAGTGACCCACTCCGGCAGCATGTCCGAGATCGAGCGCAGCTTGGCGCCGATCCACTCCACCGCCTGCCCTACCGTGGTCTTGATGCCTTCCCACAAGCCGACGAAGAAATCCTTGATCGGCCCCCAGTTCTCGTAGATCAGACCGGCCGCCAGCGCCAGCGCGACGATGGCAATCGTGATCGGGTTGGCCAGCATGAACGCGCCCACGGCGCTGAATGCCGACAGCAGCTTGGCAAAGGCGCCCACGGCGAAGAGCACGCCGGGGCCGAGCGAAAACAGAACGGCCACCACCTTGCCGATCGCCCCCACGAGGATCAGCAGCGACCCGCCGCCGAGCAGCAGGCCGGCCACTGCGAGGGCCAGCCGCCCGAGCCACTTCGCGGCGAGCGGGTTGGCCTGGACGAGGCCCTTCACGGACTCGGACAGCGCGCCAAACCATTCCGTCAGGCTTTTCAAATCCTCGCTCACGGCTTCACCGACGCCGGCCAGCAGGTTGGTGAAGGTGCCGCTGGCGGCCTCCCACAGGTTGGTCAGGGTGCCCAGCACCGCGCCGACGCGCTTGTTGAGGTCGGCCTGCCTTTCCATGTCGGCCGTCATCTTGCGATAGCCTTCGGTGCCATTGCTGATCAGCGTGGACACCATCTGCATGTCCTGGCCGCCGCCGAACAGATGCTTGAGCACCTTGTTCAATTGCCCCGGCTCCAGCGCCTGGAGCTTGTCGAGCTGCGCCACCATGTTCTCGACGCCGAGGAAGTTGCCCTTCTTGTCGGTGAACTCCAGCGTGAATCCCTTCCGGGCTTGCAACACCTTATTGACCTCGCCGAGCTTCTTGGTGTCCTGTAACGCGTTGAGAATCGCCCCCATGCCGGTGCCGACGGTCTCGCCGCTGCTGCCGGTCTTGATCAGGATGGCGTACAGCGCGCTCATTTCGCGGGTGGCTTCCAGCCCCTGCACCTTGACCGCCTTCAGCGCGCCGGCCGAGCGGGCGAAGGCGTACATCATCTGGGTCGCATCGACGCCCTGGTGATAGACGCGCTGGATGGTGTCCATGAACTTGAGCATGTCGGCGTCGGCGACGCCCGTCGCTTCCTTCAGCTTGGCCACGAACTCTGCGGCCTGCTCCGGCGTCTGCTTCAGCAGCACCGCGATGTTCGCCGTCGCCTCGCCAACGCCTGACAAAATCGACTGGTCGGTGATGCCGAACTTCTTCAGCGTCGCCATCATGTTGAGGAAGTCGGTCGTGGTGCCGGGCAGCCGGTCGCCCAGCTTCACGGCCAGGGCATTGACCTGCTCGAAGGCGCCGGTCATGCCGTTCTTGTCCATCATGGCCGACTTGAGCCGCGTCGACGCATCCTCCAGGGCGGCGAAGGCGGAGACCGGTTTCGCCATCGCGCCGCCGAGGATCAGGCCGTTGCCCAGGGCGCCACGGCCGATTGCGCCGGCCTGGTCGGAGAGCCGCTTGAGCTTGCCGCGCAGCCCATCGACCTGCTGGACGATGCGCCCCATGCCCGTCATCTGGTCGAACAGCTTGACGGTAACGCCGAGGGCCATCATGGTTGTGGACATGCTATGCTGATCCTATGGAAACGCTGAAATCACTGTTCATCTGGGCCGTCCTGATCCTGGTGCTTTACGCCACCGGGGAAGTGATTGCCGCCGACGGGTGGCCGGCCGGCGGCGTTTTCCTGCTGGTGGTGCTCGTCTTCGCTGCCCTCGTCAGCGGCATTAGCGATCTCCTGACCCTGCCCTTCAAGAAGCGTTCTGACGGTTGAGCCGCACCGCCTGGCGGTGCCAGAACAGCAGCTCCTCGGTCTCCATCGCCCAGAGTTCCGACGGCTGAAAATGGAACGCCTGGGCAAGGTCGCCCATCACGTCTTCCCAGTTCCGGGGAATCCCCCCAAAAAACCGCCCACCGCCTCCAGCACGCGCGGCACATCGTCGACGTCCAGGTTGTCCAGCGCGGCGGCCGGGAGATTCGCCAGGCCAGCCGCGAAGTCCAGCATCATGGCGAACGGAAACTCCATGCTTTTCAGCGGACGGAAGTCCTTCGCCGTCGGCCGGCGCAGCACCAGCTTCTCGATCTTCTCGCCGCCGAACTCGATGGGATGCTTGAGGGTGATTTCAGTAACGCCGTTCATGCTCAATTCTCCTCGCAGGAGATCGCGCCGAAACGCAGCTTGACCTCGCCCTTCGACATCTCCAGGGCGCCCTTGCACCAGGCGCTGACGAGGGTGTAGGTCTTGCCGGTGTCGGTCTCGAAGATCACGCGCTCGTCGGTGATGTCCATGAATGTCTTCAAGCTGAAGGCGGCGTTGTGGGCGATGGTGCACTCCACCTCCGGCGCGATGACCTTCTCCGCATAGCCGAGCACGCCGGCGTCGCCGAGCACGTCCTCGCGCTCGACGCCGCCGAACTTCAGCGTTGCCCCTTCCTTGCTGCGCAGCCGCTCGCCCTTGACGGTGATGTAGGCGCGGCCGGTGATCTGGTTGCTCATGAAAGGCTCTCCTTAAAGGATGTACTGCACGGCGGCGGCAAACACGTCGAACTGGTTGACCACGTTCGGCGGGATCACTGCGTTGACGCGGTTTTCGTCGGCCTCGGAGCGCAGCACGATGAGATCGGTCTTGAACTGCTCCAGGTCTTCGAGCAGGCCGACGCGCACCATCTGCGCCGCCGCCGCGATCAGCGTGGCGCGGATCAGCTTCGGCGTGGCGATCTTCTGGCCGGGGCTGATGTACTGCAGCACGTCGTCGCCGGCCAGCTTGTGCGCCGGGTAGTCGCGCACCACGGCGAAGCGGAAGACGTAACGCATGTAGTCGACCGTCCACTTGGTGTTGAGCTTCAACAGGCTGCGATCATCCATGCCGAAGGTGTTGGTCTGGTAGGTCGTGATGACCTGCTCGACCATCGCCGCGCCGGAAGGATCGAAGATGATGGTGCTGATGCCGTCGTAGAGCAGCAGGTTGCGCTCGGCGTCGGTGAAGCGGTCGGCCTCGGCCGGCGCCATCACGTCGGGCAGGCGCAGGCCGCGGAACGGGATGGCCGGATCGTTGGCGCCGGAGAATTCCACGGCGGCGGCGAACTGCGCGGCGACCACCCAGGACAGCGTCGGGCAGCCCTTGAGGCCGGGGAACGAGGTGTGCGGGCTGTTGCGCGCGGCGCCGTAGGCAGCCAGCGTGGCGAAGGTGCCGGACTTGAAGCCGAAGCTGTGGCCGGTGCGCATGTCCAGGCCGCCCCAGCGGCTTTGCAGCTCGCTCTCCATCGCCGTGACGTTGGCCACGTCCGTCCAGGGCATCACCACGGTGTAGAAGGCGCCGGTGCTCATGGCGGCGATGGCGGTCAGCACATCCGGGTTGCCGGTGCCGCCGGACATCGCCACGATGGTGGCCGTCATGCCCTTGGGCGTGAATTCGCCGGTGTAGTAGTTGAGGCGCACGTCGATGCCGTTGCCTTCCTCGCCCTTGTGGCGCGCGGTCAGCGTTACCACGGCGGCGGCGGCGCTGGCGGTAACGGCCAGGTCGGGCAGCGCGGTGATCGCGGCGGCCACGGCGGTGGCGATGGCGGAAGCCGTCTGCGAGGCGGTGATGCCCACCCGCACCGGCTTGCCGCCGATGTAGAGGTTGAGCGTGCCGGCCTCGGTCGGCGTGCCGCCGAAGGTGATGGTGCCGGCGGCGGCGGCGCCGGCGCCGAGATCGTCCAGGGCCAGCGCCCACAGATCGGCGGTCGGATGCACCTTGAGCACGGCCGGGATCATCTGCGCCAGCATCGAGCCGCGGCCGAAGTAGTTGACGCCGTCGGCCTCGCGCGAGACGCGCGTCAGCACGCCCTGGGCGACGCTGCCTGTGGTCAGGCGCTGGCCGAGCAGCAGGACGCGGCGCGGCATGTTGGGCAGGCCGCGCACGGCGCGGGTGTGGTCGATCTCCAGCCAGGCGCCGGGAATGCGCCAGTCGGTCGGGATCGACATGAAGGTGATGTTGTCGGGCATGGCGCCTCCTGTCTGGGTGGTTTACTTCTTGGGCTTGAGCGGAGAGACGTTGGCAGCGTCGCCACCGTCAGTCTGTTGCGGCGCGGCAGGCGCGGCGTCGAGGCGAACGTCGCCGTCGGCGACGCGGCGCAGCCAGAACGAATCGCGCTCGACGACTTCGCCCTCGGCCTTGAGAATCTGCCCGTCGGGCTTGCGCACGCGGGCGCCGTGGATGGGGGTGGCGATGACCTGCGGCATGATGGTTTCTCCTAGGGTTGAAGGATGTTGGTCTCGGACACTTCCGGCGCCGAGGTGGAATGGTCGGGCGGTTCCCCGACCCATTTGCCGCGTTCGGCAGCGGTCTCGTGCGGCTCGATGTCGTAATCGGCGTGGAAGGTCTTGAAGAGCGCCAGGCTGTCTTCGTCGAGCGCGGGCGGCAGCGCGACACCGGTGGCCTCGACGGCGACCGTGGCCACGTAGAGGCCGGCGGCGTAGAACGCCTCGTCGGCCTGGAAGCCGACGCCGGTGACGTAGAACACCACGCCGTCGGCCTTGCCGCCGTCCATGAGGGCCAGCACGCTGTCGATGATCTGCGCGAGGCCGATGGCCTTGCCGTCACCCTTGCGGGCCGCTTCCTGCCCCCGGCTATTGCGCGCCACGCAGGCAATGCCGAAGCGCGCGGCGGCAAGGCCGTCGGCCACCGAGAAATCCATCGGCGCGACATAGACGGCCGGCGCCTCCGCCGCCATGCGTTTGACCAACGATGCCGAGTCCAGATCCGGCAGACCGGCCACGGTGACCAGCTTTTGACCCAGCGCGGCGTTTTTGACCAGGGCAACCAGGCCGTCTTCGAGTTCAGCCAGCATCATGCCTCCCGCCGGGCCGCCCCAAGGCAGGCATGCGCCCCCTCGGGGGGCAGCGAACGAAGGTGAGCGTGGGGGCTCATATCTGGCCTCCTCCGTAATGCCGGCGCAGCACATGCAGGATGTCAGCGCGGTCGTCCTTCGAGATGCCGAGGAACGGGCGCGCCGGAATGGTGACCTGTTTTGCCGTGACGAAACCGCCGGCAACCCTGAAGCGCAGCGCCTTGCCGGCCCTGGGCTTGATGACGCCGCCGAATTGATGGATGGCGGCATAGATGCGGTTGACGCCCCAGGCGGCCTCGCTCGACGTGGCGCGGCTGGAGATCGATCCGGACAGGTGGCCGGCCTGGGTCAGGGTGCGGCCGCTCTTCTTCCGGCTCTTCTTCCAGGCAACGCCGTCCGGGGCGGCCTGGGTGCGAAAACGCAGGCGGGTGCTCGACTCGCCCAGGGCGGCGATCTCCCGCATGGCCGTCTGCGGCTGGGCCGCCGCCGACATCATGCGGCGGAGCTGGCTCATCAGGCGGGCGTCGTCGAATTCGACCTCGAACTGCATCAGATGAATCCCGTGTCCTTGCGGTTGAACACATTGCCGCCCGAGCCGATCTCGACCGTGCCGCCGGCAGGCTGGCTGGCTGCGCCGAGATCGGCGCCGAGCGACACCTTGCCGGCGCCCGCCTCGCGGAAGAACCGCTCGGCGGCGTCGTAGCGTTTCTGGATGGTTTCGGTCGCCAGGTCGTCGTAGAGGAAGTAGCGCGCCAGGTCGCAGGCCAGGCGCTTGACCACCAGCGGCGGGCTGGCCAGCGGCACGGCGTAACGCACCGCGAGATAGCCGTCGATGGTGTTGTCGGCGTCGGCCAGCGCGCCGGTGACAAGGCCCAGCGCCGCCGTCGCCGCCGCCTGTTCCGCCGCCGTCCAGGCGGACAGGTCGGAGCCTTCCGCCGCCGCACGCAGCAGCTCGGCCGTCACCAGCCTCGGCGTGCTGCGATCGGCGCGCTGCGCGATCTCTTCGGCGTCGAAGCGGTCGAGCAGTTCGGTGGCGGTGGCGTAGGGCATGACCGATCCTTATTGCTTGCCGGCCGGATCACCCGCGGAGGGCGTGACGACAAGCTGGGGCTCGGCGAGCAGTTCGCCCACCTGGTCCTCGGTGAAGTCGTCGATCTCCACGACGGTCGGCTCGGCCGGCCAGGCGCGCCCGGCGCGGCGGAAGCCGTCGCGCCGGGCCTGAACGACGAGATGCGTCACTCCCGCATCGACAGCGGGGGCGACCGGTTCGCTTTTCTTGGGTTTTGCCATTCCGTTCTCCTCGTTTATACGATTACGACAGCCACGGCGTCACGAGCAGCTTCGCCGTGTTGCGGTAGATGTTGTCGGCGCCGGCGGCGTTTTTCTCCGCCTGCAGGATCGTCAGGCCGGTCGCCTCCAGCGAAGGCGGCACCACCAGCAGGCTCGGACGCACGCCCAGGGGCTTGCCGCTGTCGCCCTTCATGCTCATCAGGGCGGCGCGGGCGGCGCCATAGCTGGTTGCGTCGAGGGCCGCCTTGGAAGCATAGGCGAGCTGCCAGAGGCCGTAGCCGACGTTGCAGCGGGCATCCACGCCATAACGGAACAGCTTCTGGTTGAACACCGCCTCGTCGTTGTCCTGATCCATCTTCACCAGCCTGTAGTCACGCCGCTTCTGGAAGATGAACGGCTTGACCATCTTGGTGGCGTCGAGCAGGTACCAGGCGGTGCCGGCGCCGCCGCCGAAGTTGGAGACGGACGCAACCGATCCGTCGGCCTGCACCACCGGGTGGTCGGTATCGAAGAAATACTGGCCGTCGTAGCAGTTGGTGGAGAAGCCGGCCGCCATGAGGGCGAATATCAGTTCGTCCGGGTGGTTTCTGGCGTCCTGCCCAAGCTGGGAGAACATCGGCGTGTACACGCCGTAGGTATCATCCTCGATGTGGTCGCGGTCGATACCAACGGTATTTTCGTAGCTCTTGTTCTTGATCGTGAAGTCGTGGCTCTTCAGGTTCTGGATGACGCGATCCCCCATCCACTCGCGGAAGCGCGTGGTCGAGCCCAGCCAGGCGTACTGCTCCTGCGACTGCGACGACGGGATCTCCATCGCCACCTGCGCCCAGTCGGACGGCGCTGCGGCGAACGCCTCGTTGAACCGGGTGTTGAAGCCGGTGAACATGGCGTTCAGGCTGGCGCGATTGATGATCAGCCCGCCGAACCCGATCAGGGCCAGGTCGCTCTCGCGCTGGAAGGCCGGCTCGAACGGCATATGGCCGAACACGGCGGCAACGGCCACGGCCAGCAGCATCAGGCCGGCCACCCACTTGTAAGTCGATTTCATGCGTTTTCTCCTGTTTGCGTGAAGGGATTGCTGGTTTGCGGGATGGGCGCCGCTTAGAGCTCGACCCAGACGCCGGCGGCATCCACGTCGCGGACCTTGCCGGCCACGGAGCGGGTGCTGGTGCCGTTCGTCTTGGCCACGGTCTGGTCGTCGACCACATAACAATCGCTGCCGATGTCCGCCAGCGTGATGAGGTCGCCGGCCGCCGAGTTGGCGAAACGGAAGCAGCCCCGGCGGACCTTGACGCGAATATCGCCGGCGCCGCCGGCCGAGTTGTCGGCCTGCTCCACGGCGACGCCCGCGCTCTTGAACGTGGTGGACGTCACCCCTTTGGTGGCGACGGCGGCGCCGGCGTTGAATCCGACAATCGCGCCGGCGTAAATCTTGGTGGTCGCTGCGACCGGGAACTCGAAATCGCTCCCCTCGCGGCTCGTGGTGTTGCGGTCAGCAGTCAGTGCAGCCATGCGAATCTCCTATTCGGGTTGGTGGGCGATCAGGCCGCGGCGGTTTCCGCGGCCTTGGTCTTGAGGTAGGCCTCGGCGCCGATGCCGAGCTGCTTGCACACGGCGAGGTCGGTCTCGCTGAGCTTGCCGTCGGCGGCGCCGTCGCCCGCCCCCTTGCCGCCGCTCTGGGAGCCGGTCGGCACGATGGCCGGGGCCGTTTCCAGATAGCTCTTCAGCGAGGCGAGATCCTTGCCGCCCAGTCCGCGCGCCCAGGTCTCTTGGGCGGGCAGAATCTTGCCGGCCTTGAGCGCTTCGGCGATGACGCCGTCCAGCTCCTGGCCGCTGAGCTTCGCGGTCAGCGCGGCGACCTCGGCCTGCAGCGCCTTCATGGTGGCGACCGGCGCGAACTTCTCCGGGTCGGGCGTCGCCGCCTTCAGCGCGGCGACTTCGGTTTCCAGTCCGGAAACCTTGTCCGCGCCGGCCTTCAGCGCCGTAACGGCCGACAGCGCATCCGCCTCGGTCGCGGTCTCCTGCAGGCCGAGGGCGGCCAGCAGCTTCTTCAGCATTTCGTTCATGCGGTTCTCCTCTGCGGGTTGATCGGGTGAAAGAAAACGGTGCGCGGCGACGGCGTCCATGCCGTCGAGCGCCGGGTTGTTGGTGATGGCCGCCATCTGGATCTCCAGCACGGCGCCGGTTTTGGTGTCGAAGCTGAAGACCGGGCTGATGAACTTGTATTCGCCGGCGGCAATCATCTCCAGGGCGCGGGTGTTCCACTCCATGTCGATGGCGAACAAACCCTCACCCTCCACCCACTCCAGCGTGCGGAACCAGCCGGCGGCGGGTGCGGGCTGGCCGTTTTTCTCGGCGAGCAGGGTCTGGTGCTCGTAGTCGACGACCAGCGGCGTCTGCCGCTCGGCCGCTTTGACGATCAGCGCGGCGGCGATCTTCGCGTCGATGCGGTAGCCGGGCAGCTTCTCCGGCCGGCCGTCGCGGGCGCGGAACAGCGGCCCGGCCGGCAGCAGCTGCACGCGCCGGCCGCCGCCGAGGGCGAAGGTGAGAATGGCGATGTCGATGCGTTTCATGCCCAGAATCCTGCCGGTTTCGGCCTGGCCGATCCGCTAAAGCGTTTTACTGATTCGGGCGCCCGAAAACCGGGAAAACCGGCTTTCCCGGCAAATCGGACCGACCGAAGCCCGCAGGACCGGCCCACTGACCCCGTTAAACCCCCGTTAAAAACCGCTGATGGAAATTTTCCGGGGGTAGGTAGCCACCCGGAGCCTCCGGCGGCTTGTAGGGCCTGTATCGCGGTTTTGGCAAAAACCCTCATTCCTTCCCCTCCAGTCCGGCCCGCGCGGCCTTCCCGGCCAGCATCCGCTCCAGGTGGGCCTGGCGGCCGCCGGGCGGGTAGGCGAACTCGGGGTCGACCCCGGCCGGCACGCGGCTGGTCTGGCCGGTGCGCTTGTTGGTGTAGTCCTGGTAACGCTCCGGCGGCGCCGTGCCGACCTTGGCGCCCAGGCGCTCGACCTGGCGGCTGCCGAGCTGGATCACCCGGCACTTGCAGCCCCACGCACGCACCGGGTAGTGCGACTGCCACCACGGGTCGTCGGCGGGCAGCACCAGGCCGTCCCAGGCGGCGTGCTCCTTGCGCTCATGCGCCGAGGGGGTGTGGTCGTACATGAGATAGGGCAGCGCCGCCTTCGACTCCTGGATGCGCGCCCACTGCCCCTCGCTGTGCGCGGTGCGCAGGTTGGTGTCGTAGATCACCTTGAGCCGGCGCGTGCTGCCGAGCTGGACTTCCCTGGGCTGGCCGTCGGCCGGGTCGATCATCGTCGCCCGCCCCCACCAGCCGCGCTTGACCAGATTCGGCTTGAGCGCGGCACGGAACGTCTCGAAGGTGGTGCCCAGCTCGATGGCGGCGTCGACCTGCTCGCGGATGTCGGCGAGCAGATCGAGCTGCATGGCCTTGGCCACCGTGAAGGCGGCCTGGTGCTCGGCCTGCCACACGTCGCGGTGGTCGAAGCCGATCCTGAAGCCCTTCTGGCGGAAGAAGGCAATCGCCTCCTCGGGCGGCAGGGAGAGCAGGCGCAACATTACAGTCCACCCTCCGGCGGCTCGGCGCGGCCGAAGACGGCGGCGGCGAACTGCGCCTGCGCCAGCGCCTCGGTCAGGGCGGCCGTGTCCATTTGCTCCAGCAGCTGCGGCAGGCGGGCCTTGAACTCCTCGATGCTGCGGCACTCGGCCGCCAGGCGCTCGATCGGCGAGACCAGCGGGGCGGTGACGCGCTCCCAGTCGGATGCCATGTCGTCGGCAAACACGTCGAACTCGTCCTGGGCGGGCGCGCCGGCTTTGAGGGCGGCGAGGGCAACCCTGAGCGCCTCCTGCGGTGCGGGCGCCTGGACGGCCAGCACGTCCTCGCCTTCCTTCGGCTCCGGGATGCGCAGCTTGTCGTGGGCGTAGCTGGCGGGCACCCGCATGCCCACGCCCACCAGCTTCGGCAGCGCTTCCGCGTAAAGGGACAGATCCTCCGGCTCGCGCGTGTCGAAGACGAAGCGCGGCAGCCGGCGCGGATCGCGCGGTCCCCGGTTGATGACCAGCAACGGGTAGGCCAGGTCGCGAGACAGCGTGGCGGCGAGCTGGATGGCGTCTGAGACCAGCAGATCGTGGCGCACCTCGTTGTGCACATTGCCAAGCGCGTTGGTGCTGCTCTTGCCGTCGGCCTGGCTGGTGAGGGTGCCGCCGAGGATCGCCTTGCTCTGCGTGCGCTCGCACCAGTCGATCATGGCCGCGAAGGGGTCGTGCTGCCCCTGCGCCGCCGCCTCGAACTCGATCATCATGCCTTCCGGGATGATGCCGGCGGCGTTGTGGCCGATGCCGGAGACCGCGCGCAGCAGGGTCAGCTTCTCCTGGTCGGAGGCGCCCGACGGGTATTTGCCCAGGCGCAGCGGCAGGCCGTAGATTTCCAGGAACTCGGCGAGGTCGCGCACCGAATAGTTCTTGAACAGATACGGCCAGGCCAGCACGCGGTGCAGGCCGCCGCGCGTGAGGTAGCCGCTCTTCGCCCGGTGCGTGTGCACGATCCAGCCGAAGGGCCGCAGCTCGGCGCCGTCCGGCGTGTAATCGCGCAGGCGCAGCTCGTTGCGATCCTCGCGGCCGGGCTGGAACCAGCTCTGCGGCCGGTGGGTGACCGACTTCGGCAGCCATTCGCGGCCCTGCAGTTGCCACTCCAGCTCCAGCGCGGAGAAGCCGTGGCCGATGGCGTCGAGCGCGTCGAGCAGCACGTCCTCCAGGGCCGGCACGTCGAGCAGCATTTCCCGCAGCCAGGCGGCGTCGTCTTCCTCGGCCTTGCTGGCGTTGCGCGGCGGCGCGATGTTCCAGTCCAGCGTCAGCAGGGCGCGCTTGCGCTTGCTCATCTCGGCGAAGACGTGGCCGTCCTTCTCCTCCATGTCGAGGAAGAGATCGTGCTGCGCGACGATGTCGCCCTGCTCGGCGTCGGCGAGGATGCGCGCCAGCCTGCCCGGCGTGAGACCGCGCGACGGGTGCGTGGCGAACTCCCGCGCCAGGTGGCCGAGGCGGGAGGTCTGCGGTTCGGTGAGGGCGGCGCGCTCGATGGGGCGGCCGAACTGGTCGAGGATCTGTGCCATTACCATGCTCCCGCAGCGGCGACGAGGGCGTCGGCGTCGCTGTTGTCGTCGTCGCCGGCGCCGTCCCAGCGCGCTGCCGTGGACGGCGCCGGCGTGTATTCGATCGGCGCCACGTCGCGCTTCATGGCGTAGTGCGCCAGGAACAGGGCGATGGCGAAGTCGCCGTGGCGCTGCACCTTTTTGCCGTCGGCCGCCTGCGTCTTGGCGCGGCCGAGCTTCGGCACGCCGTCGATCTTCTTGACGGCGCGCAGGTCGTCGCGGCACTGGTCGTCGCGCGGCAGGTTGTCCAGGGTGGCGTCCTCCAGGGCGGCCTTGAAACGCGGCATGTTCGCCAGGTAGAAGGCGTCGGTGAGCTTCACCTGCTCGATGCGGCTGTGGCCGAAGGTGTCGGCGGCGAACTCGGCGAGATCCGCGCCGTTGCCGGTGGCGTCCATCGCGGCGGAATGGAAGCGCGGCAGGTTCTCGCCGATGAACTTGACGATCTGCCGCTGCTGCGCGAAGGGGCAGTTGCCGATCTCGATCGTCAGGCGGCACCGCTCGACGAGGTCCGTGCCTTCCTCCAGCACGGTGACGACGGACAGGTCGCCGACGCGAGCGAAGTCCTGGCCGAAACCGTGGCGCCGGTTCGGGTCGAGCCCGGCCAGGGCCGGCGCCACTTCCTCCCGCAGCCAGGCGTCGACTTCCGCCGCGCGTACGGGCTCGGGCAGCAGGCCGAACTCGTCCGGCCAGCGCCGCCGGACGATCGGCAGGTTCGCCCCGACCGGCGTCATGCGCGCCTCGACCAGGGCCAGCGGCAGGTAGATGCCGCCGCCCCGGGCCGGGATCGCGTCGAGTTCCTCGGCCGCGTCGTCGCCGTAGAAGTCGCGCACGTCGGCCACCCAGGCGTCCTCGTCCTCCTGGCGGAAGGCGCGGCCCTTGCGCAGGCAGACGCGGCGATACAGCCCGTCGGCCACGGCGTCCGCGAAGGTGACGCGATGCACCGTGCCCTTGCGCTTGCCGGCGCGGATCTCGTTGACGAGTTCGTTGAAGGGGTTGTCCTCGCCGTTGTGCGTGCTGAAGATGCGCACCTTGTCGCCCCACATCAGCATCGCCATCGCCGCCTTGATGAGGCCGGCGAGATCCGGCGCGAAGGCCGCCTCGTCGATGACCACCACGCCCTGCTTGCCGCGCAGGTTGGCCGGCCGGCTGGAGAGCGCGACGATGCGCTTGCCGGACTTCGGGAAGTCGATGCGGTAGGTCTTGATCTCCTTGTCGCCGGCGTCGAGGAAGATGCCCTCTTCGACCTCGCCGGCCGCCAGGTCGAAGGCGCGCGCCCACATGGCGCACGCCTCGATGTATTCGAGCGCCATGTCCTGCGTCGCCGAGATGTAGAAGACGTTGGAGCCGCCCTCTTCCGAGGCGATCAGCACGTCGTCCGAGGCCTCGCCCCAGGTGAAGCCGATGCGGCGGCTTTTCTCGCCGATCTTCAGCGGCGAGTCGTCGGCCACCCAGCGCTGCTGGTAGCTCAGCAGCACGGGCGGCGGCGCGTCGGCCGGGGATGCCGCCGATATCGCTTCGACGAGAGGGTTGAGCGTCATGCGGCAATGCCCAGAATGCTTTTGCGGATCTCGGCCACCGAGGCGGCCGAGAGCCCGCCTCGCTTGGCGATGCGCTCCGCCGCGTCGGCCGCCGCCTTGGCGCGATCGCGCACCTCGCTCTGGAACTTCTTCAGGTTCACCGAGGCGCGGGAGAGCGTGGCGATGTTCTTGGCGGCCGTCGAGAGCAGCTTCACGCGCTGGGCGGGATCGATGTCCTCGTCGGTGGCTTCCTGCAGGTTGACCAGCGTCTCGAACAGTTCGGTCTGCACCAGGGCGATCACCGCTTCGGAGCGGGCGTCCTGGTCGTCGGCCGCGCCCTCGGTGAGCAGGCGCGCGGCCTCGGTGCTGGCCTTGATGGCGGCCAGGCGGCGCTGCAGCGGCTTGCCGTAGCGGTGGATGGCGCTCTTGCTGATCTGGTGCCCGCGCTCGCCGAGCGCCGCCTCCAGCGCCTCGTAGCCGCTGAAGTTGCCCTCGATGAGGGCGCGGTCCAGCCATTCGCGAACGGCTTTCGGCAACGCCTCGACGCTGCTTCTGCGCGCCATCTCAGCTCCAGTACTTCGCCGGGCGGGCGATGCCGGGATCGCACTCGACCGTGTATTCGGCGATGTCCACGCCGTAGCGGGTAAGGTCGACCCACCAGCGGCCGGAGGGCTCCTTGCGCACATTGGCCAGCTCGCGGTCGGCCAGGTAGTCGAGCTGCTGCCGCACCTCCAGCGGCGTGACATCCGGGTAGATGGCGCGCATGGTGGCCTGCACGATGTCCTCGCAGACCTCTTCCGGCCGGGCGTTGTACAACGCCAGGATGAGGTACCAGCGCAGCGACTCCCGCCGCACCTTGGCTTGATCGATGTTCATCGCTGCATCCCCTTGATCTGTAGGTTTTCAATCTTCAGAGCGACCGAATCGAGCTTCGCCTCGATCACCGTCTGGTTGCGCACGTAGTCTTCGCGCCGCACGTACTGCACCGGCAGGTCGGCCTTGAGCGACAGCAGGTCGCGCTCGATGCGCTGCCACTTGTTGGCCTCCATGACGCTGGAGCGCTCCAGGCCGGAGAATCTGGCGTCCCAGTGGTGCTGCGCCTGCTCGCGCGCGGTCTCCTGCGCCCCGAAGCGCGCGTCGAGCCGCAGATCGATCTGCCGCATCAACACCCTGCCGAAGGACCACACCGCGCCGAAAAGCGCCCCCAGCAGCGTGAAAAGCTGCCACAGCTCCATCTGCATCGTCACGTGATCGCCTCCACCGGCAGCACGCCGGCCAAAAGTAAAACGCGCTCCGTCGATGTGGTGGCGGCGCAGCGCACCAGGTAGGCGGCGCCGTCGACGCCGCCCTGGATGCGCTGCGTCACGCGCCCGCCCGCCAGCAGCACGGCTGCGCTGGCGAGGATCGCCGCCGGCGCGGCGTCCGTGCCCTGCTTGAGCGAGACGCCGATCGCCGCCGACTGGATGACTTCGCCGGGTTCCAGGGCCGCGCCGTAGTCGAAGGTCGCCCACACTTTCTCGGCGGGGTCTTTCGCGGGCCACAGAACGGTTTTCACAAGCGGGCCACGTAGCGGCGCATGGGCGCCGTCGCAATGGTTCGGCGCGCGACGCCATCGGCCCGCCAGATGCGGCGGGCCAGCACCGCCGTGATGCTGCGATTCGGCACCGGCAGAGCCAGCCCGGCCGTTAAATTCCCGCTGCCGTAGGCGTCGGCCTGCGCCAGGCCGGCGAGGTCGATGGAGGCGGTCAGCGCGCCGTCGGCGACGGCCTGCGCCAGCGCTTCGGCGGTGAGTCGGATCTGCGTCGTCAGGCTCGCCGCGCCGAACGATGCGCCGGCCGCACTCCCGGCGAGCAGAATCTGCACGGTCAGGTCCGCTTGCGCCCCGGCTGAAGCCGCCGCGGCGCCCGCGAGTTCGACCGGGGGCGCCGCCAGCGAACCGGCGCCGGACGCTTGCGCGGCGGCGGCGCCCGACAGCGCAATGCCGGTCGCCAGACCGCCGTCCGCTGCGGACTGACTTTCGCCGCCACCGGTCAGGGGAATGGCGGTCGTCAGCCCGGCCGCAGCGGCGGCGATCGCCAACGCGGCGCCGTCGAGACGGATCTGCGCCGTGAGCGCGCCGGCGGCGGTCGAGACGGAAAGCGCGCTGCCCTGGAGGTTGATCGGTTGGGCGATGCTGCCGGAAGCCGATGCGGCCGCGATGGCCGCTCCGGCGAGCGTGATCTGCGCCGTCAGTCCGCCCTGGCCACCCGCCTGGGCGTTTGCCCCGCCGAGCAGCCGAATCAGCGTGGTGAGCGTTGCCGAGGCGCCGGCCTGCGCTTGCGCGGCGCCTTCGAGCGCGGCGGCCTGGCCGCCGGCAGACTCGAAAAAGGCGGCCGTGGCGATCGCCGCCGTGTTCGGCTCCCACCAGACGGATGCGCCGCCGGGGAAGGGTGCGCCGGATTGCCAGGCTCGCATGGTCAGCCCGTGATCAGTTCGGCGTTGCCGTACAGCACGCCGGTGCTGGTGGTGCCGCAGATCATGATCGGAAAAATGCAGGCGTCGTTCGGCACCTGCGGCAGGCCGAGGCCGGCCCAGTCCGCCACGACGCCGCTGTTGGCCAGCCCGAGCGAGAGGCCGCCGAGCGAACGGGTGGCGGTGATGCCGTAGCTGCCCGCCGTGCCGGTGGTGGCGTGCTGGATCGTCTGGATGCTCTTGATGGCGATGCCGTCGGCCGGGGCGGGGATCGGGAACATGCGGCTGGGCTGGTTGAGCGGCGAGGCGCCGCCGATCGACACCGACACGGTCTTGCCGGCGTTGCCGAGAGCGTCGGTGTAGGTCACGGTGGCGCTCACCGCCGTGGTGCCGATGGCGGTGTATTGCTCGATCCACCACTGCACGGCCTGGCAGTCGGCAGCACAGCGCGAGCCGATGAGCGAGGTGACGTCGACGCCGACGGTCTGCGCCGTGGTGACGGTGCCGGAGAGGCCGCCCATGTGCGCCAGGCGGTCGTGCAGCTGCACGCTGGTGGCGCTGTTGCCGGAGAGCAGAAACAGGCGGCCGAGATAGACGCTCTCGCCGCCGCCGGCGCTGGCGAAGCCCTTGAGGGCGCCCAGCAGGCTCTTGGTGCAGATGGCGGCGGCGCCGGGGATGGCGCCCTGCGCCGGCGTGCCGGTGGCGCGCCACAGCGAGGAAAAGCCGCCGGCGGCCTGCGTGGCGATGCTGGCCTTGTTGATGACGGCCGGTTCGCTGTTGTTGGCGAGGGCGGCGATCAGTTGGTCGAGCGTGGCGATCATATCCCTGCGGCCGCGACGAACTCGGCAAGGTAGGCGCGCCCGTCGGAGAGGGGGTACTGCACACCGGCGCCCGGCGGCGGGCAGAACGCCCCGTCGGCGTCGAAATGCTGTACCTCAACGACCTCCAACACGGTAATGCCGTCGCCGAAAGGCGGCAGCACTCGCACGGATTGACCTGTCGCGAAAATGGCGGACATGGCTCAGTTGTCGATCTGGAAGGTCGCCGCGGCCGGGGCGAAGCTCGGCGCGGCGTCGCCGTTGTTGATGGTCTTCGACTGCGTCAGCGCGGCGTAGACCCAGATGTTGCCCGAGGTCGAGGCGTCGGTCAGCGCCCAGCAGACGACGACGCCCCAGTTCGCCGTCGGCGCCGGGAAGGTGATCGTGTTGTTGTTGCTGGTGGTGCCGCCCGTGCCCGAGCTGGCCGTGGTGCTGCCGGCCGACTGCGTGCCGGCCCAGTTGGCGAGGCTCGCGGTGACCGCCACGCGCGCGTAGCTGCCGCCGGAGACCTCGGTGCCTGCCGTGCTGTCGGTCGGGCAGGTGGTGTAGAGGGCGACGTGCCAGGTGGCCGGCGCGCCGAGCGACTGGGCGCGGATCAGCGCGTCGACGATCTTGTTCTCGGCGTAGTCGGTGAGCGCCCCGGCGCGGGCGCCGAAAGCCAGCCCGGCCAGGACGGCGGCGAGGAGCAGGTGTTGCAGCGTGCGTTTCATGGTCATTTTCCTCCGGTGAAAAGCGTGTAGGCGGATACGCCGAGGTAGGCCGTGTTGCGGGCCAGGAAGCCGGTTCCCTCGGCCACCATCGCGGCGTGGAAAAAGCGGTCGATCCAGGCGCGCGCCGGCCGGAACGGCACCGTGGCCGGGCGCAGCGGCTCGGCCACTTCGCCCCGCATCCAGTCGATCAGGAAGTCGTGCCCGGTGGCGGCGCGGCGCGCGCGGCCCTTGATGAGGGCGTAGGCGAAGACCAGCAGGCGCGGCACGCTCTCGAAGTCGGTGACATAGCCGCCCGGCACGACGACCTCGAACGGCTCCGGCCACTCGTCGCAGGTGACGCGGAATGCCAGCGGTTCGAGCAGCCGCCAGTGCTGGCTGTCGAGGGCTTCGGCCTTGAGGTGCGGCGTGAGGATGGCGACTTTCATGGGTTTCTCCTGTAGACGTCGCGCTCCCAGCGGTCCTTGCAGACCTTGCCGGGGCAGGACTTGAGATCGGTCGGCAGCCACTGCAGGTTGCGCACGGCGTCGCAGCCGCCGACGGCCAGCGGGATGACGTGGTCGATGGCCCAGCCGGGGCAGGCGCCTCGCACCTTGCCTGTCTCCGGGCAGGGGTACAGCTTGCGGAAGGCCGCCAGCACGTCGGCGCGGCGAAGCATTCGCCCCTGTGCGTCGCGGCGCGGCTCGCCGCAGTAGCGCGTCTCCTGCATGGCGTCGGCCGCAGCCTGGGCGCCGCAGGCGAGCAGCAGGAAGGCCAGCAGAAAGATCGCTCTCATGCCGGGTCCTCCTCCAGGACGCCGGCGGGCGGCGGCAACATGTCGGCGCGCTGCCAGGCGGCGACATCGAAGCCGGGGCAGGTTTTCAACCACTCCCAGGGTTCGACCAGGCCGTCGTTGTCCTTATCCGGCGAGAGGTCGCGGTGGCCGGTGATGCGGGCGCCGGGGAACTCCTGGCGCAGCCGATCCACCAGGGCGGCCAGGCTGCCCCACTGTGCGCGCGTGAACTTGTCCGTGCCGGCGACGCAGATGCCGATCGAGCTGCGGTTGTTGCCGTAAACGTGCGCGCCGACCTCGGCGAGGTGGCGACCGGTGGCGATGGCGCCGTTGGTGTAGACGACGAAGTGGTAGCCGATGGCTCCGAGCTGGGCATTCTGGCGGGCGCGCCAATCGCCCCGGCGCTTGAAGCCGCGCGCGGCGTGCCACTGATCGATGTCGAGCGTGGACACCCAGCGGCCGTTCGGCGTGGCGGAGCAGTGAATAACGATCAGATTGATTTCCCGCATGCGCGTAGGCTACGCATGCGGGCGGGGCGGTTCCCTTAAAGGGTTTTACTAACGTCAGGCGCCGCGCTGGCGGCCGCCAGCGCATCCCGCAGGCTCTCCGCCGCGCCCTCGGCGCGGGCGGCGATGTCCTCGATCACCTCCAGCAAGTAGAGCACGCAGTTCTCGCGCTCCAGCTTGTCGGCCGGCGGGCCGGCCTCCATGCAGCGTGCGGCCAGCGCAATATAGCGCATCTGCGCCGCATAGGTCGCCAGCTCGGCGGCGTTGATGTCAAGGTACCGGGTCATTGCGCACCCCCTTCCCGGCCGCCATGCCCCGGCAGCCGGCCGTCGCGGCGGGCGCGAAAGACGTGCGCCCGCAGCAGGCCGAAGCTCATGCCGGTGGCGCGCACGATCTCCTCGCGCGGGATGCCGGCCGCCTCCATGCGGAGGGCCGTCTCGATGCGCTCGCGCCGCGCCTGGCGCTTCTCCAGGCCGAGCAGCCGGGTCACCGCCCGGATGTGGCCGCGCTGGGCGGTATCCACGCGGCCGTAGAGGGCGAGGATCATCTCGTTCTGCGCCCGCACCTGGTCGCGCAGGCCGCCCAGCTCGCGGGCCAGGGCCAGGTCCTGGCGCAGGGCGGCGACGGGGTAGCCCTGCGCCTGCCCGCCCGCCAGCACGCGGGAAGCCCAGGCGCGGAACTCCTTGGCCCGGGGCGTCGAGGCGAAAAAGCCGAGCTTGATGCAGCCGGTGTCGGAGAAGATGCGGGTGTTGGGATTGCCTCGTGAATTCGCCGTCAATTTGACGACGAATGTATCTGCCTCGGTGAACTCGTCGCCGTGGCGCTCGTACAGCTTGAGCACGCCCTTGCGGGCATTTGCCGCGTCGTAGCCGAGACAGCGCCCGATCTCCTCGGCGGCGAGCCATTTCTGGCCTTCTCGATCAATGATGCGAACGGGGGTGCCGTGGAATTCGGCGGGGATGAGTTGATTCATGGTGTGGTCCTTTCGTGACGGTTTGGAACCGCCTGCCCGCTGTCAAACGGGTGGGCGACCGAAACGGAGGTTGACAGACCGGGAAAGGCACCGGCGAGCCTTGCGGCTCCCTCCGCCCGGCCGCCCGTACTCGGACACGCCTGGCGATAAAAAAGCCGCATGGCAAACGCTGTGCGGCTCTTCGCCGCCTTTCCGATTCGGGCTGTCACCCCCGGTCGCCTCTTTCTCGGCGACGCGCGGACTTTACGCCCCATTTGGCACTGAAGTCAATTTCTTCGTTTCGTGACTGGAATGAGGCCACAAAGGCAATCAACACGCTCGCATGGCGGCAAATGCTTTTCCCAGCACTCGTTATCGATGCTTCTTGGTTTCCCGTTCAATGACAGGCACTCGGGTTTCGCACGCCAAGGCTCCGGGACGTCGAGCATCAGGCTCGAATTGGCGTGTTTGTTTTCGATGATTCGCGACCACTGAGAGAGACCGAATGCCATCCGCAGCACCCGATTCACAAAGGCTTCGGTTTGGCTCCCGACGGCTGGCCCAGCTTTGGGTGACGCGGTGAAGTCATTGTTCATTTGGTCGAGTGCGGCAGTACGCAGACGATCCGTAATGTCTTTCCTGTTTCCTTTCGTGAGGGCCGCTAAAATTGCCGACACGAATTCTGCGTGTCGCGCGGGCAACTTTCCTACGCACAGTTCGCGATAAATCGTCTTGAGGACACTGCGAGGAACCATGTCGAGCAGTTCATCGAGTTTGGCCTTGGCAATAACTTCACTGCGCATCGCCATCTCGGCCCGCCTGATGGATGGAGCCTGCTCATCGTAGGCCGGCCATTTCCACGTTTCCTCCGGAACAACACCAGTTATCTTCTTCGCGGCGCTGTGAGCAGATTCGCCTTCATATGCAGCACGCAATATTGGCCTGACCAATGACTTGGCGGCCTCCGTTAAGGTGGTTTCTTTGGTCACCCGTGAAAACGCCTTTTCGAAACCATCTTCGCGCAGACCCGACAGAAAACCGAACAGCCCCATATCCCCTCCCTCAGAACAACGAACCCTGGCGCTTCCTGATCATCTCGGCACGGACGGCCTTGACGATCTGGTAGATGCGCATGACGGTGAGATTGTATTCCCGCGCCAGCGGCTCGTGGTTGGTGCCGTTGAAGCGCTCGAAGATCTCCAGGTCGCGGCGGGTGATGTCGTACTGGACGCCCTTCGGCAGGTAGAGGCTCTGCCCGGACCAGTTGGTGCGCACGTGCTCGGCGATGGCCAGGCCGATGTCCGCCGCGCGCTCGATCTCGACGCCGTTATCGACCAGCCTGGCCGCAACCTGGTCGGCCAGGTCGGCCAGCAGTTCCGGGTAACCGCGCTCCAGAAGGCTCGGCTGCGCTTCGCTCATCGCGTCTTCCCCTTCGTGATCGTCTCCATCCCTTTCAGCATCCACACCAGGCCGCGCGAATCGAGCCAGCCCATGATGAAGCGCTGGTCGATCTTGCTGGCCAGCTCCTGGTCGATGATGATCTTCACCTCGCGCGGGCGGCCGCAGCGCTCGAACCAGGCCCAGGCGATCACCGCGCCGAAGCCGGCGCCGACGATGAAGGCGAAGGCGAGCATGGCGTGCCCGCTCACGCCCGTTCCTTCCGCCGCTGCAGGTGCTTGTTGAGCGCGGCCGTGATGCGCCACAGCTCGCTGTAGGTGCACAGCTCCAGCGGCTTGACGACGGCGCCGCCGCATTCGAGGCCGGACATCTGCCGGGCGATGCCCTCGACGTAGCGCTTCTGTTTGCCGCGCTCGATGCCCAGCTCGCGGCAGAGCACGCAGAGCTTGCGCAGCATGGGGCGGCAGTCCTCGGCGGCGCGGTCGATGAAGGTCCATTCGTTCGGCCGGGCCGGACGGGCGCCGGGCGCCTTGCCGCCGATCCGCGCGCCGCAGCCGGCCAGGTGGTCGAGCACGCGGCGCCGCCCGGCCCAGTCGAGATCCGCCGCCGAGCGCACGCGCGCCACCGCCCACAGCATGTCGCGGTAGGTGGCCTCGTCCATGCCGAGCTGCTGCCGCGCGATGTGGATCGCGGCCAGCTCGCGCTTGCGCAGGTCGGGGGCGGGTTTCATGTCAGATCAGCGCCTTTTCCAGAATCGCCGCCCCGCTCTTCGGGCGAGTCTGCAAGCCCCCCCCCTCGATTCCAGGCGCAGCTCGCCATTCATGGTGAGGCGGCGCGCGGAGACGCTGCGCAGGCACTCGCCCTCGACACGCCGGATGCGCACCTTGACCAGCTTGCCGATCTCGACCACTTCGGCCGGGAAGTGCAGGTTGTCTTCGGCGCCCTGCGGGGGCCAGTAGGTGTAGGTTTTCCCGATCTCGATGTCCGCGATCTTCATGCCGCTTTCCCCAGACAGACTTCCCACACCTGACCGCCGTCGACGTCCGTCCCGGACACGTACCGCACACCGGCCACGGCGAGGGCGCCGCCGGCGACGTAGCGCTCGGCGGCGCGGCGCACGGCGGTTTCGGCGTTCATGGTCGAGGAGCCGCGCGCCTTGTGGATGGCGCAGTTGTAGGCGCCGGCGGAGAATTTGACCCGCGCGTTGAGGGTGATCTTCATATGCGCTCCCGCGCGTCGAGGATGACGGCGGTGCCGATCGCGCCATGCAGGTTGTCCGTGTCCGCGTCACGGATCGCGAGATAGTTCGGCTCGCTTCCGTCGACGGTCTCAATGTCCGGCGCGAGCACGAAAACCGGGTAGTACGGCGGCAGCTTCTGCAGTTCCTCGATGAGTTGGCTGATGATCACGGCCGCGCCCCTTCTGCGGCCACCCGCTTCGCCTTGCCCTTCTTTGCCTTCGGCGTCGCGTCCTCGCCCTGCCGGTCGGCGGCCGCGGCAATGACGATGCGGGTGAGCTTCTCGGCGTCGTTGTCGCCGACGGTGATGAAGCTGGCGTCGACGCCGGTAATGGTGCGGATGCCGAAGGCGATCAGGGTTTTCGCGTCGAGGCCCGTCAGGGCGTCGACGACGAGGCTTTCGCGCGAGCGGATGAGGAGCGGCGCGAGATCCGGCCGCAGGGCCTTGATGCGGGCGATGACGATCTCGTCGTCGTCCCAGTCGAGCGTGTCGGGCGCCTTGAGGTAACCGCAGCGCACGCCATCGACGGCGAGGCTGCGCGGCTTGACGAAGAGGTTCGGTGCGTCGGTCAGCAGGCAGTCGAGCCGCGCGCGCGAGGCGGCCTCGGCGACGGCGTAGGTGTCGATGGTGCCCTTGTAGCGGTCGAGGATGGGGGCGATGGCGGCCTTGATCTCGGCGTTCAACAGGGCGGCGGTGCCGGCGGTGTCGTTGTGGGCGTTGGCCAGCCGCTGCGCGGCGGCGCGGATGTCTTCCAGGGCGATGGGGGCTTGCATGCGGCTTCCTTTCGGTTGAGTTACGTTCTGAGCTTGAGCTGGCCGACCAGGTCGGGCAGCGGGAGTTTCCGGAGGCGGCTCTCCAGCACCAGGCTGTGCATGGCGCGGGCGCGGAGGAACTGGCAGGTCGCCTCGATCTCTTCGGCGGTGGCGGCCATGAAGTAGCCGGTGGCGGGGTGCCCGCAGACGGCCTCGCCTTCGAGGCGCAGCTCGGAGACCATCGTGCGCACGCGGCGGGCGGGCACGTCGAGCAGGGCGGCGAGGTGGGCAGAGGTGATGCCCTTGTCGCGGCCGATGTGGCCGGCGAGCGCGGCGAGCAGCTGGTGGGTGGTGGCCATCGTGTCTCCTTTCGTCAGGCGAGGCGGTAGCGGTAGAGGCGGCGCGTGCCGGCGCGCTCGACGCGGCCGGCGGCGATGAGCTGCGTGAGCGCCTCGTGCAGCCTGCGGGCCGTGGCGTCCGGGAATTCCAGCTTGATCGCCGGCAGGCTCAGCTCCCCGCGAGCGGAGAGCAGTTGCAGGAGGCGATCCTTCAGCGTCGGCCCCGTCGCGTTGTGGCCGGTGTGCCGGCGCATGAGCGCGTTGCGCTCCTTGCGCAGCCGGTCTTCGTCGGCCAGGTGGCGCATCGCCAGGTTGGCGTCGACGACCTGTTCGGCGAGGCTGGGCAGTCTCATACCGCGTACCCCTTGCGGCGCAGCCTGGCGATGATGCGAGCCGAGAGCACGCCGACGGCGTAGGCCAGCCTCTCGTCGTCCTCGCTGCGCACTTCGCCGAGCCTGTCCATGACGGCGTGCGTGACTTCGTGCGGCACCAGCTCGATGAGCCGCCCGTTGCCCGGCAGGGCGATGGTGCCGCCGTGCCGCGCACGCTGACTTTTGCTGCCAAGGTAGAAGGCGTGCGTCTCCATGCCCCCCCCTCCACGGCGCCGGCCGCCGCCGCTGTAGATGCGGTCCACCTGGCGCGTCGAGGCGTACAGCCTGACGCGCAGGCGCAGGCCGCGATGGCTGACGGAGAATGATTCGAGCGGGCGGATCACGCGGCCTCCCGCAGCAGCGAGCGGTCGAGGTAGTCGAGCAGCGCGCGCGTGTCGTCGGGCGGCAGCTCGGCCAGGCTGCCGTCGCGCAGCCGCAGCACCAGTGAGCCGTCGCTGAAGACGCCGCAGCGGAAATTCGTAGCGCTACGTATCGGCTCCTGGCCGGGAATATTTTCAGGAATGATTTGGGCCGGTTTTGCAGTTTTCTGCTGCCCTTTCGCAGCGGCGCGCAGCAGCCGGCCGGTGACCCTGGGGCGGCTCGCGCCGCGCGGGTGGGACTTGGCAGGCTTCGGCGCCTTGCGCAGCTTGGGGGCCGGTTTGACGGTTTCGTGTGCCGCCACGTGGGCCGGCTTTCCCGTGGCAGGAGCGGCGGCATGCGCCGACTTCGGCTCGCGCCACGTCATCGGCTTGCCGCCGCCGGAGATCCGGTATTCCTTTTGCGGCGGCTTGCCAGGCGCCGTCACATCGCAGGCGACGAGCAGGCCGTGTTCGACGAGGGCGGCGAGGCCGGCGCTGATTTGTTTCGTCTCGATGCCAATGGCGGCGGCGATTTCCCCGCTGCGCGCAGCGCCACCGTTTTTGCCGATGTAATCGAGGGCCTTCTCGGCGGCGCTGCCGGGACGCGGGCGATAGTCATTCATCTCAGTTCTCCTTCGGAACGTAGGGGCCGACGGGCTTCGCCTTGCACTCCCAGCGCTCTCCGCCGAGCACCCATTCGCGGTCGCCGCGCAGGCAGGCAATGACGTAGTCCTGGTAGTGCTCGGCGTCGAGGCGGGCGATGCGGAAGCGCTCGGTCATGTCGTCGGCGATGGCCGCGCGCCAGGCCAGGCTGTCCGCCTTCGCCTCCAGCTCGGCGGCGCGCTCGATCTCGTAATCGAGCCGGCCAACGATGCCGAAGAGCACGATCAAGCCGGCGGCGAGGCCGATGCCCTGCAGGGCCGGGGCGATCTCGCGCCAGCCGGGCAGCCGGCCGCGCCAGCGCATGCCGGCGGCCAGGCGGATGCGGTCCATGAGGGGGGGGCGTGGTGCGGTGGTTTTCATGGGCACTCCTTTTCGGGTTTATGCGGGCACTGCTGGCAGGCGCCCCAGCGCCGCATGGCGAAGGGGTTGTGGGTGGGGGCAGGGCGCAGCGCGGCGTCGCATTCGCTGCGCTCGATCTCCACGCCGTCAGCCGGGCAGGTCAGGCGGTCCAGGCGCCGCAGCACGCGGTCGATGAACTTTTTCGGCACCGGCACAAGGCTGCCGCTCATGACGCGGCTGATGTAGGGGCGCGAGACACCCAGGCGCCGCGCCACCTCGGCCTTGCCGGCGCGGCCGGCGCGCACGATGTCCGCTTCGAGCAGCTCGCGCCAGCGGGCGTTACCGTCCATAGATGGCGTCCTCCTCTGTAACGGGCTCGTGCCAGACGATGCGGCCGAGGTTCGGGTCGTAGATGGCGCGCGAGCGGCACACCATCGGAGCGCGCGCGCCGGTGTTGCTCTCGGCGCGCAGCCGGTAGCGCGCGGCCACGCCGCCGCGCCCTGCGCCTCGCCCTTCGGCGGTGACGACCAGATAGCCTGCCGTGTGCAGATTGCGCAGGTAGTCGGTGGCGGCCACCGGCGAGACGGGCGCCGCGCTGGTGCCGGCATGCGCGGCCAGTTCGCGGGCGTTGATGTCGCCGGTGTGGCGGCGCAGCGTGCGCCACATCTGCTCCTGGGCGAGCCCCTGTGTCACGGGCGTGCCGTCTCGGCGCACGCGCGGGGCTTCCAGGCCGGCGTCGTTGGCGAGCCGGTAGCGGCGTCGGTCATGCGGGCCGCCGCAGGCGCCAACGGCTTCCAGGTGGCCGGCGCGGGTGAGCGACAGCACGTAGTCGCGCACCGTATCGCGCGGCACGTCGCCCGGGTTGACGTCGAGGAGGTCGAACTCGGCGCCGCGCCGGCGTCGGATGGCGTCCCACACGCGCTGGCGCGGGCCTTTGCCACCGGACAACTCGATGTGGGCGGGCTTACGGCCGTGCGCCATCACACCCTCCGCTCCGGGCTCTTGCCCGTGTAGAAGGGCTGCTCGCCCCAGCGCGCCGCGCTTATCTCGTCCAGCCCTTCGGTGAGGCAGCGCTCATGGATCAGGGTGAGGTTCACGCACACGCGGCGTACCGAGCCCTTGGCGATGTCCACCAGGTGCGCGGCCAGGTCTTCGGCGATCCGCACACCGGGGCAGTAGATGGCGGCCAGCTTGGCGGCGTCGCCTTCCGATACCGGCTGCGCCGCCGCCCAGGCGAGCACGCGCGAGTGGAAGCGCTCCCAGCGCTCAAGCTTCCTCGGCAGCCCTTCCTCGCCGATCAGCAGGATGGCGCTCTGCGAGGCTTCGTAGATGTCGCGCACCAACTCGACCATTGCGTCGCTCTTGGCGCAGTGGTCGAATTCGTCGATGATCAGCGGCCGGCGCGAGCTTCTGAGCTGCTCGGCGACGAGATCGAGCAGCTGCGGCACAGTGCCACCGGCGCGCACACCCATCTCTTCCAGGATCTTCACCAGCAGCGTTTTTCCGCGCCAGGCGGAGAGCATGCGCACGTAGTAGCCGCGCCGCTCGTTGGCCAGCGCGTTGGCACAGAAGCTTTTGCCCCAGCCAGCCGGCCCATGCAGCACACCCAGTCCCGGCAGCGCGCCATTGCGCCCGGCCAGGCGTTCCAGCACCGCCGCGACCAGATCAAGGGTAGCGATGGGAGCGACGTCGTCGCGCCCCTTGTTGCGAATCTTCGTTTCTGTCATCATGCCTCCGTGGTTAGCGAATCAACGCGGGCAGTCCGTTGCCAGACGGGTTGCCCGTTTCCTTTTTGGACTCTTCATATCGCTTGAGCAGGGAGCGCCCTTCCGCCGACTGCGGCCAGGTGGTGAGCCAGCGGCGCAGCTGCGGGCTCTCCTCTAGCTGGGCGATTGCGATGACCTCGCCGCGCTGGAAGCGATCGGTGAGATCGCGCCACAAGCGGTAGCGCAGCTCCGGCGTCTCTGGGATGACGCCCACCTTGGCCGATGGCTCGGGCCGCGCCGGGCGGATCGAGGGCGGCACGGAGAGCACCGGATCTTCCGCAGCGGGTCGAATCTCGCCGGCCAGGCGCGCGGCGATTTCCTCGGCCTCGGTGAGCGCGGCAGTGGCGTGCGACTCGGCGCGTTTGGGCAACATGGCGACCTTGCCGGCCTCGCGGGCGCGATCGAGGATGATTCCGCGCACGATGGCGTCGGTCGATAGCCCCTTGCGCCGCTCGCGCGTCCTGGCCCGCTCCTCATTGGCCCACTCGCGCTGCAGCGCCCGCCCCTTCGCGGCCACTGCCGCCTGATCGATGCCGGTGCGCTCTGGGCACTCGGCGATGCAAAGGAACTTGCCGTCCACCCGCACCACCATGCGGCCAAGGTCGGCCGGATCGAGCCGAATGTCGGCGTCCTTGTCGGCGTGAAGAGGCAGCAGCTCGTGGATGAACCAGGCCTTGTCGTAGCGGATGCCCTTGGCGCTGATGACCGGGGCGCGCTTGACCGGCTTCCACAGCAGGATGTCGAGGGCCCGCTCGCTACCCACCCGGCGTATCGCGCCGGTCCATGAGGCGGCCCGCTCGAAGGGCGACACGCCCAGCGTGGAATGCTCGTTTCGGTGGTAGGTGCCCTCCAGCCAGGCGTCGGTGAGCGCCTGCAGCTCCTCCACCGTCATGTCAACTTCGACGACGGCGTTTTTGCTGAAAAGCTGCTCGGCGAAGCTCGCCCGCGCCTGGATGGCCTTGCGCTCGGCCACGTTGTGCCCGATGAAGGCATCGAGCAGCTCCAGCATGGAGTGCAGGTACGTCTTGATGAAGCTCTCGACGTGGGCCTTCTCCCAGGGTGAGAATTTGGCGCTCTGCACCCCGTCGATGCCCAGATCCTCGAAAAAGAGCAGCATCTCGCGACTGACGTAGTCGGAGCCGTTGTCCGTCTTGGCTTGCTCGGGCACGCCCCAGTCGAGCACGGCGCGGCGCATCAGCGCCTTGTTGGTTTCCGTGCGCGCACTCTTCGAGAACAGGATCTTCGCCCGGCGGCTCCACACGTCGATGACCACCGAGGCGTTGTAACGCCCGCCGCGCAGCATCCAGTCGGCCGGCGTGCCATCCATCTCCCAGCGCTGGTTGAGCCGCACGATGTCGCCGTCGAGCTTGCCCAGGCTGGAGAGGTACTTGCTCTTCCAGGCATCCGGGTTGGTGGCGAGGAGGTGCGCCTGGGCGTTCTGCGCCTTCCACTTGCTGATGTAGCGGTTGAGCGCCGAGTAGGTGATTTCGGGCCAGAGGACCTCGCCGGTCTGCTTGTCGATGCGGCCGTGGTTGATGATGTCCTGCAGGTGGGTGTGCGACACGTGCGGCTTCTCGGCCAGCACGCCAAGGATGAGCTTCTCCAGCTCCGGGTGCTGCTCGATGGTGGATGTGCCCCCGCCCTTGCGGTGGCGCCCGTCGGCCATCACCACGAGGCCGCGTTTTTCGTTGTCGAGCACCCAGCGCTCGATGCTGCGCGCGCTGATTTTAGGGTAGGCCGCGCGCATCGCCTCCGTGATGCCCGGCAGGTGCTTGGCGTTATGGGCGGCGGCGAAGGCGGCGAAGCTCGCCTTGCGCTTGAGCCCGCGCTCGGCGAAGAAGTTGCGCCAGGCCAGCACGATCTCGAACTTGGCGTCGAACTTCTCCCGCCCGCCTGGCGACAGCTGCACCCACAGATCGTCGAAGGCGACGGCCGTTCTGGCGTTATTTTCGGCCACCGCCTGGGCATGCACGGCGGCCTTGATCGCCCGCGCGGTTCGCGCTGCCGCGCCGTCGGCCTGAATCGCCTGGCGCGAGGCGATGAGCTTGGCCACCGCGGGGGGCGGGGCGTAGTCGCGGCGGATGCCGCCCTTGCCCCGGCTCTTGATCTCCACGAAAGCCCAGCCCTCGCGCTCGACCAGGTCGCGGAATCTCCGCTCCGTGCCCGGATACCCCGGCAGCCTGAGCGCCGCCAGCTCGGCACAGGAGTAGTGGGTTTTTGTCATGCGCGCACCATCGTTTTCAGGTGCGCTATGACTTCCGGCGCCGGCGCAGGCGAAGAGACCAGCCGCGCCCGGCCATTGCGCCGGTCGATCACCACCACCAAGGTAGCTTCTCCAGTCAGTTCCGCCGCGATCTCGGTCGAGATGCCCGCCGTCTCCAGTTCCTCGCGCGCACGCCCCATCTGTATCCGGCGCTTGAGCTGCAGGCCGTAGCGATGCAGGCTGCTCTTGCTGATCTTGTTGAAGCCTCGTTGTCGCAGATCGGCGGCGAGCGCCACGTAATCACCGAAGCCGTTTTTGGTGAGCCGGCGGTCGATCTCCGCCCGCACGATCTGCGGCAGTCGCTCTATGTTGGACACTCGGCTCACGCGCACCATCTCCTCTGAAGAAAAAGCCCCCGCCCGTTGCCGCGGGCGGGGGCCAAAATGCCGGCGGGAAAGGATGAAACCGCCGGCGCCGGCGCAGGGAGGAGACACCGGAAAACAGAATCGATCACTGCCGCCCTCCCTTGATCTTCAGCAGCGCCTGCAGCGCTCGCTTGCGCTCGGCGAGGTCCTTCTCTTCCTGGTGAATGCGCCCCAGTTCGATCAGCGCGGCCTCCTCGTCGGTGACGACACGGCGGGCGCCGCGCTTGCCGGCATAAAGAGAAAGCAGCGCGTCCTCGTCGAGGGCGGCGTCGAAGGCCATCGCCCGCATCAGGCTGATGTCGCGCGGGCTCTCTGCGCGCTCGGTGTGCGAGGGCGCCGTGTAACCGTTCAGGGTGTCGGGATTGAACTTCTCGCCCAGGTGGTAGGCCATGCGGGTGGCGACCTGCTCGCGGCTGAGACCGCGCTCGCGGGCGCGCTTGAGGGCGTCCGCCATCGTTGCCGCGATCTCGACGCGGCAGCCGAGCGCGCCGGGGCGCTCGGGTTCGGCGGCAAACAGACTGCCGGTAAGGAGGTCGCGGAGGCGGCTCACGTCAGGCGGCCTTGCGCTGATTGACGTTGCCGGCGGGAGAGGAAGGGCTACAATTGACGTTATTGAGACGCCGCCAGTTGCGCGGGTTGGCTAGCGCGCCGGGGGTGTAGCGCGACGGCCAGATGTCGGGCGGCGTAACGCCCAGGGTCTCGGCGATCAGGCGCTCCATCTTCGGGTAGGGCACCACCAGGGCGAGGCGTACGGCGGAGACGTGGTAGCCATGCGCCCGCGCCAGTTTTGCGAAGGAGGAGCCGCCCTTGCGCAGCGCCGCCTTGATGTCTTCTCTGTGCCAGTCCTGCTTGATGCGGGATTTTTTAGCCATGTCAGTTAAGTACTTCACGATTGACGATGGGGCGAACAATAAAGACATTCGGACATTACGTCAAGAATAATTTGGCGTCCGAATACAAGACCCCCTCCGTCCACCATTGGGACATTTGGTTAAATAATTATGAATCAGTACCTTACATACTAAACAGCATGGCTTTTCAAATAATTGATTAATTCGGACATGAATTCAGACGCTGCGCGGTGGTACACGGCAGAGGAGATTGCGGCGCTCGGTTTGCCTGGATACCCACAGTCTGGGCGCAGAGTTCGCGACCGCGCGACGGTGGAGGGTTGGAAGTATCGAGAGGTAAAGAGCGCTGGACGTATAGGGCGACGCCGCGAATATCAACCGCCGCCCGAGGTGCTCGTGCTGATCGAGGCGCGCCAGCGTGGCGAGGTGCCGGCGGTGCTACAGCGCAAACCGGTTCAATGGACGGATGAGCAGCGGGCGCAGTTTCTCTCGGACAAGGTCGGAATGGCGCAGGCAGGAGAGCGCGCGGGGGCCCTGGCCGCGCGAGTCGAGGAATCGATCCCTGTCGCGGAGTCTGCAATACGGATCGCTCTTGCCGCGGAGCGAACGGAATGGATGCGCCGCCTCGATGACGAGACGCGCGCCAGAGTGGCGCTCGGCGCCTATCGCGTTGTCGCTCTCATGAGCGAAGGGGATGATCGGCAGTTGCAGCGCTGGACGGGAAGTCCTGAAGCGCTCCGTGGCGCGCTGCGAATGGCCTACGAGTCGGATTGCTTCAAGCGAGGCATTGAGCCCGGATCGGACATGTTACCCTTACCCCCGATCTCAATAGATTGAGTGCCAATTCTCGCGCAAAAAAAGCCGCCTTTCAGCCGGTTTTGCTCGAAATCTGTGCCAACCGTTAAACCTGCCATATTCACACCTAAGTCCCGATATCCCTTGAACTTTCGGCAGCTCCCGCATCCTCCCGATTTAGTGCCAGATTGAACGCTCCCCCCGGACGAATCAACCTGATTTGCCTACATAGCGCCTACATGGACGCAGAGGCTGAAAAAAGAAATGGCCTACATCTCTGCAAGCCATTGTTTTGTTTGGTGGCCAGGGGCGGAATCGAACCGCCGACACGCGGATTTTCAGTCCGCTGCTCTACCAACTGAGCTACCTGGCCATAATTAGCCTCTACTGCCTGCCG
>JGI24123J20310_1000217_pt1 | contig 42389 bp, 33 predicted proteins | sample SubbioCR12Aug_5A_FD_20310 | JGI IMG/M metagenome (IMG submission 20310)
ACCGTCTCAACATAAGCGTCGCGATAGCGACACCAAGCTTTTTTAGGTTTCAAATAAACCGAATCTTATAGTTAATCCGGAAAAAGGAATATTTTAACTATTTGATTTTCTATAGTGTTTTAATGCGTTTGCCCTGTGATTTGACATTTGAAGCAAGGTCAACCTTTGTCACTTTGCTATACTGATGTGAATATTCCACTTAAAATTCCGGTTTAGGCATGACTCATCGCTCCGGCAAATATTTTATTGGCGAAGTCAACCGCCGCCTGGCCCCCTGGATTTTTTTCAGTCTGGTGTTATTGAGTGGCTTGAGTATTACAGCCACATTATGGCGACAGGCAGAACAACAGCGCATCGAACATCTGCGCCTCGCATTTGAGTCGTCGGCAGATATGGCAACCCAGGTTATTCGTAACCGGATCGACAACTATTCGGTAGTCATGCGAGGTGTTAGAGGCTTCTTTGAAGGCTCGGATTACATCTCGGTTGAAGAATTCAGAACTTACATTCAGGCACTGAACGTACAAACAAAGCTCCCCGGCGTTCAAGGTATTGGCCTGGTGACCCTTGTGCCTAACTCCGATAAAGCCCGTCATATCGCTGAAATACGGGAACAAAATCTCCCGGACTACTCTATCAAGCCGGAAGGTCAACGCGACGTCTATGCGCCGATCTCACATATCGAACCATTGACGGATGACAATTTAAAGGCGCTTGGCTTCGATATCTTTACCTTGCCCCATTCACGAACAGCCATGGAACTGTCACGGGATACCGGCGATATTGCCATCACATCCCGAATCACCCTGGTACAGGATGTCGGCAAACAGGACGTATTTGCTTTTGTCATGTACCTGCCTATTTATAAACAAGGCCTAAAACTCAATACCCCCGCTGAGCATAGAGCCGCTAATGCGGGTTGGGTTGATGTTCCTTTTAGAATGAACGATTTTATGGCCGGACTGCGCGGTGCGATTGATCCCGATCTGGATATCGAGATTCATGATCGCGCACCCGATTACGACCCCATCCCCCTTTATCACTCTGACGGTATATCTCATCGTGACCGGGCTCTATCGGGCAGTTTACAAATCAGCCGTGAGTTAGCATTCGGCGGTCGCCAATGGATACTGCAACTCAGTACAACCCCCGCTTTTGAGGAACGTATCTCGGCTGGCGATCCTGCCTTATTGATTGCCATAGCCGGAATCGCCGTCACACTCTCGTTAAGCCTGCTGACGTGGCTTTTATCCTCCGGACGGGAAAGTGCACATTCCCGTTTCCAACAATTGTTCAAACAAGCTGGAGATGGGATTATGCTCATATCCCGCGATCAAAGCCTCATCGATGCAAATCCTGCTGTCCTCAAAATGCTGGGTTACAGCCGGACTGAACTCTTACAACGGCGCTTACCCGAAATTTTAGCGACACATGAACATTCCAGGCTGGATTCGGAAGTCAACCACATGATGACCGGCGTCACACATCTTGAAGAATGGCAGCATGTACGGAAAGATGGCAGCGAATTTGCTGCAGAAGTTTGCGCGAGCCAATTGGACAGTCAATTTTATTTCGCAATTTTACGCGACCTTACCGAACGTAAAAATGCCGAACAGCGTATTCTGCGCTTGACGCATCTTTACCAGGCATTAAGCGAGACCAATCAGGCCATTGTCCGCATGATTGACCAAAGTGAACTGTTTCCTCTCGTATGCCGATGCGCGGTCGATTTCGGCGGGATGAAAATGGCCTGGATTGGACAACTCGATGAAGCAGATCAGCGCATCGAACCCGTAGCCCGATATGGAGAAGGATTAGCCTACCTCGATAATCCCGATAATCCTTCGTGTGGTAACCTCCCGTTGGGTTGCGGTCTCACAGAAACGGCCTTACGAGAAAATCAAGCCGTGATTGTCAATGACTACTTCAACGACCCCATAACCCGCCATTGGCACGAGAGCGCCAAGACATTCGGCTGGCATTCGGCAGCGGCATTTCCCATTCAGCGCAATGAAAAACCTTTTGCCGTTTTTTCTGTCTATCATGCACAAACAGACGCCTTCGATAACGATGCCATCAATCTGCTTAAGGAAATGGCTGGCGACATCAGTTTCGCTCTGGACAATTTTGATCGTGAAAATCAGCGGCAACTCACAGAAAAAGCCCTGTTTAAAAGCGAATCCCATTTCCGTTTTGTCACGGAGTCTTCTCAAGCATTGATCTGGGTATCGGATACCGATAAAAAATATACGTGGTTCAACAAAGTCTGGCTCGATTTTACCGGTCGGACAATCGAACAAGAATTGGGTGATGGCTGGATGGAAGGCGTTCATCCTGACGATATTGAACAGTGCAAAGACCTGTTTTTCGTTCAGTTCGAACGGCAAGAACCGTTTTGTATGGAATATCGCCTGAAACACCATGAGGGTGAATACCGATGGATTATAGAAAAAGGCGCCCCCTACTTTGACGATGAGGGTATTTTTCAAGGCTATATAGGCTCCTGCCTGGACATAACAGAACGAAAAGCGGCCGAACAGGCACTGGCAGAAAATGAAGCTAAAATGTCGGCGGTTCTGGAAAATGTCAGTGCTTATATCTATATCAAAGACGAAGCAGGACGTTACCAGTTTGTTAATCGAAACTGCCTCAAGCTTTGGAACCTGACAATGGACGAAGTGATTGGCGCTACCGATGAAAAATTATTTGACGCACAAAGCGCCAAGCGAATAATAAAAAATGACCGCTGTGTGTTGATCGATGGTAAAACGATCCAAACTGAAGAATCGAATATCGTCACATCAACAGGCAAAGCCGCAACCTACTGGGCCGTCAAAATTCCCTTACGGCGAGAAAATGGCAGCGTCTATGGACTTTGCGGCATTTCAACCGATATTAGCGAGCTTAAACGACTGGAAATGTCGTTGCTTGAAAATGAAAAACTGCTTTCCGAATCTCAACGTATTGCACGAATAGGCAGCTGGCGTATTGATCTGCCCGCTCATAATGTCACTTGGTCTGATGAAACTTACCGCATTTTTCAGACAACCCAGGACAGCTTTGAACAAAACCTTGATGCTTTTACACAACGGATTGATCCCCAAGAGCGGTCGATCCTGCAATCATGGCTCAACGACATAGTGGAAAATAAGACGGTCGGCACGCATCAATTCAAAATGCTGCTGCCGGAGGGTAATGAACGGATACTCGAAATGTACGGCGAACTGAAATGTGACGCGAACGGCATACCCATAGCAATCAATGGCACTGTTCAGGACATCACCGCGCGCTTGCAAGCTGAGCAACAACTGCGCCTGAATGCACAGGTCTTTGATTTCAGTCGCGAAGGCATCATCATTACCGATGCCCAAAACAAGATTGTCTCCGTCAATCCGGCCTACACAGAAATCAGCGGTTACTCGTTTGAGGAAGCGTTAGGCAAAAATCCCAGACTGGTTTCTTCAGGAAAGCAAGATAAGGCCTTTTATAAGGAAATGTGGCGGCAAATCCTGCATCAGGGCCATTGGCAAGGCGAAATGATCAACCGGCGCAAAAATGGCAAACTTTATCCACAATGGCTTTCCATCAGTGTTATTCGCGACCAGAGTGGCCGTATTTCTCACCATATCGGGATTTTTAACGATCTCAGCGAATACAAAGCGGCAGAAGAACGCATCCAATTTTTAAGCAATTTTGATCCGCTGACACATCTTCCCAACCGGGATTTGCTGCGCGATCGCACCCAACTGGCCTTGGCCGCCGCGCAGAGAGCCAACAGTTCATTCGCGTTAATGTATCTGGATGTGGACCGCTTCAAAATAGTTAACGACTCAATGGGCCCCAGCATTGGCGATCAGTTGCTTAAAGAGCTGGCCAGACGTTTGATTGAACATTTACATCCGGATGATACGTTGTGCCGTCAGGGCGGCGATGAGTTTATCTTTTTATTGCCCAATACCGATGCAGAGGGAGCGGCACATGTTGCCCAAAAAGTGCTGGAACTGATTGCCCAGCCTTTTACTCTGGAAGGCCAGCGCATGACGCTAACCGCCAGTATTGGCATCGCCCAATATCCGCAGGACGGCAACGAACTGGAACAGCTTGCCCAATCCGCTGATGCTGCACTTTTCCGTGCCAAACAAAATGGCCGCAACAATTTCCAATTTTTCACTCGCCAATTGCACCAGCAAGCTCATGACATGCTACAGATAGAAAATGAGTTACGTCAGGCATTGGAGCGAAATGAACTCATCCTGTATTACCAGCCGCAAATAGATGCAAAAACAACCAAAATCATTGGCGTCGAAGCATTGATTCGCTGGCAGCATCCTCAGAAAGGCATGGTGCCGCCGGGCCGTTTTATCCCTATTGCCGAGGAGAGCGGCCTGATTGTCGATATCGGAGACTGGGTATTGCATACCGCCATCCGCCAAAATGTAACCTGGCAAAGCGAAGGGCTGGATATCGTCCCAGTTGCGGTCAACCTGTCCGTCGCACAGTTCCGGCAAGACCGGCTCTACCTGTTGATTGCCCAATCCTTGCGGGAATATAAACTGGATCCTGCCTTGCTGGAATTGGAGATGACTGAAGGCATCGCCATGGAAAACTCCGAACAAACCATCAGTACACTCAATCAATTACATGCCTTGGGCGTTAAACTGGCAATCGATGATTTCGGCACCGGCTATTCTTCACTGAGCTATCTCAAACGGTTCCAGATCGACAAGCTTAAGATAGATCAAAGCTTCGTCAGAGACTTAGGCCGCGATACCGAAGACGCCGCTATTGTGACCGCAATTATCGGCATGGCGAAAGGACTGGGCTTCAAAACTATCGCAGAAGGCGTAGAAACACAGGATCAACTCGATTTCCTCCGTGAAAAACAATGCGATGAAATTCAGGGCTATTTCTTCAGCAAACCGGTTCCGGCGGAAATATTCGCCGAAATGCTACGAAAGGGCGGGATATGATGAAAACGAACGCTTTTATATCGCCAAGATTTCATTCCGCCTATCCAACAATCTGATTTTTCGTCATCATCCGAAAACCTTCAAATCACCCCAACCGTTCATAACAAGGCCCTCACCTCATACGGAATTTACTAAAACAAAATAGTGCGCTCGCACTTGCATGTCGGGCTTATGGGTTTAGCGGAAACGGCTTGCTAATCAGGAGTCCTTTCCTTATTGTTTGATCCCGCCGGGATAGTTTTGGACTATTTTTTCTACGGCTTCACGGATGCGTTCGGCATTGGTTTCCGGGTCGCTGACCGTGCCCGAGGCAATACCGCGGAAGACCAGTTTTTGAGATTTGGCATCCACAAAATCAAGAATTAAAGTCCCTACCGTGTATTGGGATACATCGTTATACATGGGTGGGGCCCCGGCCCACATGCCGTAACGCCCATAACGATAAGGCAGGCTCGTATAGCGCATGTCGGTGGATTGATGAACCACCACCTTTTCCTTGGTCGAAATGTGTCGAACCACATGGAGATCCGCATTCTCGTTAACTTCCGATACGCTGTGGGTTGCAAGATGGTTTCGCAAGGAATCACGTAGTGCAGTTTCACCGGAAGGCGATAAGCCGATTTGATCGGTTGACGGCGTCAGGGTATAAGTCTGGTATTGATCAAAGGCTGTCGAATGATCGTAATCGGTCGTAACAGTTACGCTGGAACAGGCAGACAGAGAGAAACCCAAAGCAGCAAGCAGGCATCGTAGTAATAATGTAGACATGGTAAGTGCTCTCGTTGTGGGTAAATTAAGCAGGATTTTCAGGCTCGATTTGCTGAAACTCCGGAGCACCGGAGTTCAGTGAGGCTATGTTTAAGGTATAACAGCGAATTCCCGGCAGCGCGCTAAAGCCATGCAAAAGGATACTCAGTAAGACCGTCATCATGACTGAAAGCCGAATATCGGAGTCGCCGGGTAAATTGGCATGCTGTTCAAGATAAACCAGTCCCAAAACAATGGAAGCCAGTCCCCGCGGGCCGAACCAGCCCATGAACAACACCGAGGACCGGCTTAAACCGCTGCCTATCAAAGCCAGGGCCACAGGCAACATACGAACGACGGTCAGGCTCAATAAGCCATAGATCACATGCACCGCAGCGAACTCCTGCCAGGACCGGGCGAAAAGCAAGCCGAACAGGAAGAAAACGAAAAAGTCGAATAATTGGCCCCAGGTTTCTGTAAATTCAACGCTGTGCCGACCCGCTTCCGAGAACCCGGCCTGCACGGCGAAACCGGCAACATAAGCCGCAATAAACATACTGGCCGCTGAAGCTTCGGAGGCCAGCACACATAATAACGGTAATGCCACAAGCCCCAGTTGCTGCATGGGTTTAGCCATCCATTGCTTATCGCAAGCCAGGCCGAGCAGGTAACCTCCGGCAAGGCCGATGCCGCCTCCAATCAACGAGCCATAACCGATCTGTTCGATCATAAAACGAGTCAATACTGTGGTAACGCCTTCATGACTGTGCAAAGCCAGGGCCGTAAAACACATTAAAAAAGGAACGGAAAGACCATCATTGAGTCCCGCCTCGATATTCAGCGCTTCACGGATACGCACTGGAACTAATGGGCTATTGACAATGACCACGCCCAAACCGGCATCGGTTGGCGCCAAAATGGCGGCCAGTATACCGGCTTCCAGCCATGTGAACTGACCGAAAACAAGCTTTGCGGCGACGGCACCCAACACGATGATCAGCAACATGCCGGTGGTCAGCAAACGAATAGGCAGGTCGCGGTTTATTTTAAATCTCAAACTCCTTAAATTGAGATGTGCCGCATCAGTAAACAGCGTCAATACCAAACCTATTTCAGCAATCAGCAATAAACCGTCCCTGTTCAGTTCCAGTTGAGCATAGTGAACCGGAAAGCCGATAAACAGACACATACCGGCCAGCATAAACAGTATTGGAGCGGTGAAAAGTGTCCGTTCCAGACGCTGCGAAACCAGGCTGTAGAGAAACACCGTCAACAAATAAAAAGCAAAAAACTTCATATCATGAATCTCCGGATAGCCCCGATAAATGAGCGATTATCGAGCGTTTAAACTGAGGCGCGCAAATCTGTTGATTACGCGTCTATTGCTAACTTTTTGGGTAACTATTAAGCGCGGCGGACTTTTGAGATTCGCTCTGAATAGTTACATTCTGTTGTTCTTAAGCCGACTCGGCTCAATCTTCTTTAAGCCAACCCTGGGCTTTCAGTAAATCGTCCGGTTCAAAATATTCTATGGGAAATTCTCTAAACCCCTTGGCACTGAACATCAAGGCCATGTCCTCCCATTGCTTTTCACCCACTATCGCCATTTTCTCAATGTAAGCATCGTTTTCTGTCTGAAACGTTAAATCGCCCCAGTCACCCTCTTTTTCCCAGCCATTAAAATTTTCAGCAATAATCAACATGCGGACATTGCCTTGCTGCCGGATAATACTGATGGCGGAATTCTGGATAGCGATCAGCTGCGGATAGCTCAACTTACCCGTTATTTTGACCGTGATAATGTTGTCAGTGTGATTTATGATTTCAGCAGTCATAGGATTTGTCTCTTGTCAGTTGATTGAATTTGGCAGCAAGCCCGTAAATTTAAATCATACCGGTCCGTTGATTCCTAAATTAGAACGGTATGCAATGATGTAAAAATTATGCCGACTATCATGTTCGATAGTTTAGCCTTATGTGGAATTATGAAAAAAATACTTAAACACCTTTTTTTGGGCTTGGTTCTGACCGGACTTACTGCCTGGGGAGCGCTGGCGTTATATTACGGCGATTCCATGACAAGTTCATGGCAAACCGGCTTCGCAGTCCTCTTTGGTCTATCCGGCATTTTAGCCATTCTCAATACCCTGGGCTTCTACCGACGTTTTCGGTATTTTTGGGTGCATTTGGCGCTGTTTATTATCGTCCTGATAGGATGGCTTTGCATTTCGCCCTCCAATGATAGAGCCTGGCAACCGGATGTTGCAAAACTGGCCCATGCAACCGTCGATGGCGACCAGATCACCCTGCATAATATCCGCAACTTCGATTATCGAAGCGAATTTGATTATGACCCCGCCTATTACGACAAAACCTTTAACGTCAGCAAGCTCGAAGAAGTCGAACTGCTCGCCTTTTATTGGATGGGCCCGGCCATCGCGCATACTATCCTCAGTTTCAACTTTGGCGAACAGGGACGTTTGGCTGTTTCCATCGAAACCCGCAAAGAGTTGAATGAAGAATATTCCACCATCAAAGGGTTTTTCCGGCAATACGAGTTAATGTATATTGTTGCCGATGAGCGCGATGTCATTCGGCTTCGAACAAACTACCGCAACAACCCTCCCGAGCAGGGTTATCTTTTCAAGCCTAATGGCGGCAAAGAAAACGGTCGCCGACTCTTTCTCAGTTACATAGAAAAAATCAACGAATTGTACGAAAAACCGACTTTTTACAATACCTTGCTCGACAATTGCACCGTAGCCATTTGGGTGAGAACATGGGTCAATGCCGAACATCTGGCCTTTTCGTGGAAGATTTTACTTAGCGGTTATTTGCCGGAATATCTTTACGAATCGAAACGGCTGGATCAAACGCTTCCTTTCGCCGAATTGCAGCGGCGAGCCCATATCAATCCTCTAGCCAAGGCAGCCGGTGATGCGGATGATTTTTCAACGCGAATACGCGCGAATTACCCGCCGCTTGAATAAGGGGGAGTTCACACAAACACTCCAAGTTGATCTGGCCAGTCTGTCTGGTAGTCAGTCAATTGAGTTATGCCGGATGATAGAAAAAACCGTTTTTGCTGAGTAAAGCAAAACATTCATTGGTTGGTGAAAGCTATGAGTCATTATGTTCGAGGCACCTCATTCATGCTGTCTGGTTTCTTCAGACTGGCCGTGCTTACGCTAATTGGAATCGTACCGTTTTCAGTAACCGCGACGGACATTGAGCCCCGGTCCTACTCCAATATTCCCGTTGGCCTTAATTTTCTGGTGGCAGGATACGCTTATACCAGTGGCAATGTCACTTTCGCGCCGTCGGTGCCCATCACCAACGGCAAGTTAGAAATTCACAGCGCTGTCCTAGCCTATGTCCGTTCGCTGGATTTTTGGGGGAAATCGGGCAAGATTGACATCATCATTCCCCATGCCTGGATATCGGGCGAAGCGGACGTATTGGGTGAAACAAGGACGAGAGAAATCGGCGGATTTGCCGATCCGCTGGTGCGTTTATACGTCAATATTTATGGTGCACCCGCTCTGTCAATGAAAGAATTTGCGAACTATCAGCAGGACACCATTGTCGGCCTCAGTCTTGCCGTAGCAGCGCCTGGCGGGCAATACGACACCACAAAACTAGTCAACATCGGGACCAATCGCTGGTTTATCAAGCCCGAACTGGGCATTTCCAAGGCATGGGGACCGATGACCGCCGAATTCGCAGCCGGAGCTTTCGTGTTCACCGATAACGATGAGCCGTTCCGTGGAAATAACCTGGAACAAGAGCCTATTTATTCGCTTCAAGCACATCTCATCTATAACTTCGGTCACGGAGTTTGGGGCGCTTTCGACACCAATTACTATACCGGTGGAGAAACCACTTTAGATCAAATTGAGGGGAATAACCGTCAGGAAAATTGGCGTGTCGGCGGCACCCTGGCTTTCCCTCTCAGCAAACAATTCTCCGTCAAACTACAAGGAAATACCGGCGTTTACTCCCGAACCGCCAGTTTCTTCGACATCGTCGGAATCACTTTCCAGTACCGCTGGGGAAAAGGGTTATAGAGAACAGATACCGGCCAACTTTGTATAAAATTTGGGTTACGCCTTTTGACCTCGTTGTCAGGCTAGTCATGAACCGCATCCTACGGCCCTGTGTTTCCCAGATTAGCCTAACGGTTTTAGTTTTTGCAATTCCTTGATATGTTCGCTGAGGCCTAGGGCCTTATCGACATCAAGTTGTATAGCAATGCCGGTGCCTAAACTTTCATCAAGATTGCCGGCTTCGGCAACGGCTTCTAAGATGCAATCGACGCGTCTTTCCTCGGCCAAAATCAGTAGGACGGCTCTAGGGTTTAATATTTCTAGACCGAAAATACCGAAAACCTTTTCCAGTCCTTGACCTCGGGCCTTGTTGATGATCGTCGCGCCCGTCGCACCGGCGTTTCTGGAAGCATCAAGAACTTGTTCGGTTTTGTCTTCATCGACGAAGACCATGATTAATTTGAAGCGCATATATTTCCTGATCGCATCGGCTAATTTACGGTTAATGAATGCAATAAAGGCTCATTTATACCGAAACCGCCTCAAACCGGCAAGGAGGGTCAGTGTCAAATGTTACCATCAAGCAATTGCGTAATTGCAAGACTAGCCCCATCGTTTCTCTTTTTGACCGCATTGTCAGTCTAGTCATGAACAGCAACTCGGTAAGATGTGGTGAGGAACGAACCGCCATCGGTCGCGATTGATGCGGTTCCTATCGTCACCTCAGCCTACTTCCCTTTGCCGATTAGCTTTCTTTCGACTCGATCTAAATTGCCAGGCGTCCCGAATAGGACAACCACATCATCTTCCTCTATAACAAGATCGAGCGGTTCGGACTCTCGAAGTCCTTGTCTGACCAGCGACGATACGATCACACCTTCCAATTCCAGTTCCTTTAGTTTTTTCCCTACAATGCTACTACCCGAAGAAATAGATACGGATCTCAGACCATCGGCAATAACCCTGTTGAAATCATCCGAAAATTCCTCCTCGCCACGATAAAATTCGCGTAGCAGCCGATAACGGCTTGCTCGTTGCTGCTGCATGCGACGCACTACCCGAGTGAACGGCACATTGAGTAGTAATAAGGCATGAGAAGCTATCATCAAACCGGCTTCAAGCACTTCCGGCACCACCTCCGTAGCACCGGCCTGCCGTAATTCTTCAACGTGAGTTTCATCGCGAGTACGAACCATAACGGGTAAATCGGGGCGTAGAGCGCGAACATGGTGAAGAATCTTCTTTGCCAGCAAAACATCGTCATAGCTGATAACGATCAGCTTCGCGGTATCGAGACCAACCGCTTCAAGAATATCCCGTTCAGACGAATCAGCGTAATAAACCGGTTCACCGGCAATATGCGCGGCTTTGACCCGTGACGAATCCAGATCGAGAGCGACATAGGGTATCTTTTCTTCTTCCAAAAAATGTCCCACGCTCTGACCTATTCGTCCGTAGCCACAAATAATCGCGTGATCGCGAAGATGCTTCGTTGTTTCCGCATCGACCGGATAGGTTTCCGGGTCAACCTGAAGTTTGTGCTGCCGCACAAACAATCGGGCCAAGACATGGTTATAGCGAATAAGAAAAGGGGCAACGATCATCGAAAACAGCACCGAGGTAAACACAATCTGCGCGTGTTGATTTGTTAAGGCATGCACGTCGAGCGCAATGGCCAGCAAGGCGAAACCGAATTCACCGCCTACCGCTAACAGAAGTCCGGTACGCCATGCCGTAAGACCGTCGAGCCCTGACAAACGCACGATCAAGGCGACCAATAGCGTTTTCGATACCAGCATAGTAGCTACACCGACCAAAGCCCATTGCCAATTCTGCGGTATCGCGGAAGGGTCGAACAACATTCCGATACTGACGAAAAACAAACCAATAAGAACATCGCGGAACGGCCTGATTGTGGACTCAACCTGGTGTCGGAACTCGGTTTCGCCCAGCATCATGCCGACCAGAAAAGCACCGAATGCCATCGACAGCCCCAAACGGTTGGTTGTCCAGGCGGCCAATAACGACACGAAGAGCACGGTCAACGTAAACAGCTCGGTGGAGCGTCGGGCGACAACGGTATGAAACAGCGGTCGCAATAACCAGCGACCAAGCACGAACACCAGCAAAAACGCCAGAACGGCTTTGGCCATTGCCCAACCCAACGCCTCGAATAACACGCTGACATCGTCATCGATGCTGCTCAAAACCGGGATAACGACCACGAACGGCACCGCCGTCACATCCTGAAAAACCGACATCGCTACGCCCAAGCGACCATGGCGGCTATGTTCATCGCCTTGCTCGGCTAGTTGCTTGCTGATAATGGTGGTCGAGGATTGCGCGAACACCGCGCCGATGACAAAAGCGGTAACCGGAGGCAAACCCAGCCACCAACTTGCCCCGCCGATCACGGCCGTCGTAAGCAACACCTGTCCGGTGCCTAACCCCAATACTTGGCCTCGTAATGCATGGATCTGCGGCAAGGAAAAACTCAAGCCAATCGTGAACAACAGAAACACGATGCCGAATTCGGCGACTTCTCGAATTTGTTGAACTTCAATAACGGGGCCGGGCGTATGCGCCCCGAATAGTACGCCGACCAAGAGATATCCTATGCTGGACGGAATATGTAGCTTCTGAAAGAGAACGACTACAGCCACCGAGGACCCAAGCAGTAAGAGTAAGTGTATCAAGGGTTGATCTATCATTATTGAGGTTTATATTTTTGATTTTATTTTAAAAAGCCGAGGAACAGGCTTAGGAAGCAGGCATCTGGATTGTATCAGCCAAGCCGGGCACGGACAACGGGCATGACGGTTAGACGAGAAGCGTAACATGGGACGACCCAATAACTTGTTATAGTCAATAAACTAATTCTCAAAGCCAATTTTGGATTTTTTCCGGATTCACATTCTAGCGAGTTAATCTCTTGATCTTTTTATAAAACGGGTGGCGCTTTAAAGAAGGGTTACCGGCCAATTAACTTGCCAATAACCTTATTGAGGCAGACAATTCGAATCCTATAGTTGATTTGGATACTTTTCAGCCACTAAGGATATCGCTACAACTAACTTCCTCCTTTGAAAAAAGGGGGATCGAGAGGGGATTTATTAAAAACTCTCCCCCTGCCTCTCTTTTTCAAAGAGGGAGGATAATCGTGCGGTTCGACACAATCCTAATTCCGGGAAGTTATTTATGACGGAATCCTAAGCCCTTAATTTTTCGATGACCGAGAAAAGTCTATGCCCTTTTTATGTCTTAATAATGAGTCTTTTTGACTGAAGCTAACCCATGACTTGCTCTGATTTATATTTGCCCTGCAAAGTCTTATTTATGAGTCGCTTGCGCTTGTGGATTGCTATTGCTTCGGTATTGACTTTACTAGTGAGCCACAGTGAAGCTGGCGCGGTTTCTCTTAACTTTAATGCCAGGCAGCCTTCCAACGCTCCGGATGCAGTGGATCTCTCCGCCGATCCGGAGGAACTGATTGCCGACATAAAAAAAAGGCTAGCCGATGCTCGCGTGGAATTGTCAGACGAACAGGCAAGAACTCAAGCAAACAAAACTCCCTCGGATACTAAAGAAGGTGTGTTTCAGCGTAACCTGTTTTTGCAAATACTGATTCACGCTTATGAAGTCCAACTGGAACGCATCAAGGACTTACAGTACCGGCAAAAGGAGTTTGCCCGCTGGCAAAACGACAGTATCGATCAGGCAAATAGCGATAACCAAACGCCTTTTCCGTTTCTGTTCGAAGACGATTTACGCGAGACACTGGCGATTCATGACAATCGTCTGACCAGACTTGGAGGCATGCTGATTTCTGTTGAACAGGAAGCAGCGCGACGGATCTCTGTGATGAAAGAGTCCGCGGCCAAACTTAGGCAACTGAATGAGGAATTGGAACGCAGTCAGGGAGAAGTTAAAGCGTTGATCAGCGAAAAGCGGACAATAGCGTTGCTTAAAAATCGTCTTGACTCTATCCGTCTGTTGGCAACAGAGATTGAATTACAGCGCATTAAACTGGAAATCCAGGAAATAGGCAGCAAGCGAGAATTCGCCGAGACTCAACGATTAAAATTTCGAGCACGTTCGCAACTGACCGAGCAGGATATTCAGACTGTGCGTAGCAATATCCAGGCAGAACAGAGAAATCTGGTCACCGAGTTGGAAAAAACGACGGCCGAAATTGGCGCCAATAAAGGGCCTGGTATGTCAAATCAAACTAACGTCAATAGTCTGTCAGCAGAAGCCGATGCCGCCAGTCAAACAATTCAGCGGTTGCATCAGAATCAAAAGGAAACCGCTGAACTCAAGTTTCAGGGATTGCAATCGATGCTGGAGTTCCTGCAACTACGGCAAATGATATGGGAATTTCGCTGGTCTTCGGCAAAGGTGGCCGATCGAGAAAAAGCCCGGGAAGCTTATGAGCAGATTGCCCAATGGCAAAAAAACATGTCAGTGGTTCGGGACTATATTGATCAAATGCGATTGCTGGCCCTGGACAACGCCACCGATCAGTTAAAAACATCGATCAATTTACCCTCCTCCGAAGCGATAAAGACTAAAGAACTCCAAGCGCTGGACGTCGATCGGATTTATATACTGTCTCGTTTACTGGCGGTACTCGAATCAAACGAACATCTGTTGCTTCGCACCCGGCAGGACCTTGATGAGCGTTTTCAGATCAAATCCCGTTCGGAACGCTGGTCTGAGCTAGTGTTAACCCTTAAGGAGGCTGCCTTAACACTTTGGGAGTACGAACTTTTTACGGCTGAAGACATGATCGAAGTCGATGGCAAAAAAATCACCGGAAAACGCAGTATCACTGTCGATAAAGTGGTAACGGGGCTCCTGATTCTGATTGTTGGCTATTGGATCGCATTAAAACTGGCTGCATCCATTGAGCAACTGTCGGTGAGCCGTTTTGCTATGGACGCCAGCCTGGCGCGCATCGCAAGACGCTGGATCCTTTTTATCGAGCTCATCATACTCGCGACCCTGAGTCTGATGGTCGTTCACATTCCGCTGACCGTATTCGCTTTTATGGGCGGCGCAATGGCTATTGGTGTTGGTTTTGGCATGCAGAATCTGCTTAAAAATCTGATCAGCGGCCTGATGCTTTTACTGGAAAGGCCTTTCAGGCCGGGCGACTTGGTGGAAGTGGGCGGTATTCGCGGACGCATCATCGATATCGGGATGAGAAGTTCACATATCCGCGACGGCAATGGCATAGAAACCTTGATTCCCAACAGCACCTTTATTGAAGAGAAGGTCACTAATTGGACATTGAGCAATCAATCCGTACGCATTGCCGTAAAAATAGGCGTGGCATACGGCTCTCCGGTTCAGGAAGTAACCGATATACTGCGCGAAGCCGCCGAACGGCATGGATTAATTGAAGATAAACCCCCGCCGTTGATCTTATTTGAGGACTTTGGCAGTGATGCGCTGATTTTTGGTCTTTATGTTTGGCTGGAACTAAGCCCGGAAGTCGACTGGCGCGTGGTGGCCAGTGATTTGCGCTACATCATCAATAAAAAATTCGCCGCCAGAGGTATTTCGATGGCCTTTCCGCAACGCGATGTCCACCTGGATATTAATCAGCCGATAGATATTCGGGTTTTGAATAATCCCTCGCAGATTGCGGCAGGTTCAGGACGGACGGATCACCTTTAGATTTGTCGGAAAATAAGCATGACTAAGAACTTGCTTGTCTGGCCAATATCAGTTCAATTTCTTCAGCGGGTGCAGGTTTGGAGATCAAATAACCTTGGCCGTAATCGCAACCGGCCTCCAGTAATAATTGAAATTGCTGTTCAGTTTCTATGCCTTCGGCGATCACTTTAAGTCCCAATTTATGGGCCAACACTATAATCGCTTCACACAAAGCCCTGTCACCCTCATCAGTGGCCATATTCCGGGTAAACGTTTGGTCAATCTTGAGATAATCAATATCGAATTTTTTCAGGTACGAAAGCGCTGAATAGCCGGTACCAAAATCATCCAAAGCCACTTGTATACCGGCATCTCGATAGGCAAACAAATGCTCGCGCGTGCTGTTGCTGGCATCCAGCAGCAAGCCTTCGGTAATTTCAATCACAATGCTTTCACCGGATAGGCCCAGTTCATTGAGGTAAACAAACCAGTCGTCTGCGCTTTGATTTCGTTTGCCAAACTGTACCGGCGATTTATTGACCCCTATTTTAAAATGAGGAAAATAGTGGTTTCTCCACTCCCCGGCCTGTTTGGCTGCAACACGAAAAACCCAATCACCAATCTCGTTGATCAATCCGGTTTCTTCCGCCAACGGGATAAAGTCAGCCGGACTCACCATCCCGCGTTCCGGGTGCTGCCAGCGAATCAAGGCTTCTGCCTTGTGAATCTTGCCGCTGCTCATTTCAACAATCGGCTGATAGAACAACAAGAACTCGTCATTTGCCAAGGCATGCCGCAAATCATGGGTCAGTCGCATCCGGTTCTGCGCGAATCGTTCCATCTCTGCGGTAAAGTAATTGTACCGGTTGCGGCCGAGTTGTTTGGCGCTGTACATGGCCTGATCGGCATTTTTTATCAATTGTTCGGATTCGGTTGCATCCTGCGGGTAAAAAGTGATGCCAATACTGACCGAGATATAGACCCGTTCATCACCCAGACTAAAAGGCTCGGAGAGTTTTTGTAAAATGGCCTGGGCAACCCGGTCGGCACTGAACTCTGAATCGAGAGCGCTGAGAATGATGGTAAATTCATCACCTCCCAACCGCGCAACGGTATCGGCTTGCCGGACACAGCCAAGCAAGCGGTTGGCGGCCTCTTGTAGCAAAATATCGCCCATACCGTGTCCCAAGGTATCGTTGACCTCTTTGAAATGATCCAGATCCAACAGAATAACCCCCAGGCAACTGCCCCCTCGCTGGGCTTTTTTGATTTCCTGATCCAGCCGATCCTGAAACATGCGCCGGTTAGCCAAGTCGGTTAAAGGATCGTAATTGGCCTGCCGCCAAATAGTTTGCTCGGCCTTTTTTTGCTCGGTGATTTCAGAGAACATCGCCACGCGTCTTTCGACCGCACCATTACTCCCGTAGATACTGTTGATAACCAACCACTCGTGATAAATTTCACCGTTTTTGCGCTGGTTCCAAATTTCGCCCTGCCAGTGTCCGGTCAATGTCAGTGAATGCCACATTGCCTGGTAAAAATCGGAATCGTGGCGGCCTGACTTGAGTAAATCCGTTGATTTTCCTAATACCTCCTGTTCACTGTATCCGGTCAAACGGGTAAAGGCTTCGTTGACCGCTATAATTTTATTTTTGGCATCGGCGACGATCACCGCTTCACCGATCGCCTTATACACCATCGCCATCAGCTGCATTTCGTGCTCGATGTGCTTGCGTTCGCTGATGTCCAGAATCGAAACAATCAGCGACCGCTGATTATCCAGTTCAATCGGAGTCAGACTGATCTCCACCGGAAACTCCGAACCATCTTTGCGCAAGGCATTTAGAGCCCGGTTTCCACTCATCGACCGGGCTTTGTTTTCGCTCATAAACTGTGCTCGCTTATGGTCATGGCCATTACGCGCGCCCATGGGTACCAGTTCATCAACGTTACGACCAATCAAATCGTCTATAGGGTAGGCAAAAATTCTGGAGGCAGGGTCATTGGCAAGCCGGATCATGCCGTTTTCAGTTACCAGCAACATGGCTTCAGGAGAACCATCGACAATTTTTGACAATTGGGCCCATTGCAATTGCTTGCGGCCGGTAATATCGGTTTGAGTGCCAATCATACGCAGCGCTTTACCGGCAGGGTCGCGACTGACGACCAGTCCGCGAGTCAAAATCCAGCGGTATTCACCATCGACGTGCCTGGCACGATGTTCGTTGCTGAAGCGCTTGCTTTGCTGATTGAGATGGGCGTTTAATTCCGCATTCATCCGTTCAAGATCTTCCGGATGAATAGTGGCTTCCCAGTTTCGGTAGTAATCTACTTTATCCAATTCAGAAAAGCCGAGAATTTCGATGCATCGAGGCGACAAAAAGACTTTTCCGGTTGATAAGTCCCAATCCCAGACTCCGTCACCGCCGCTTTCCAGGGCAAATTTCCAGCGTAATTCGCTCTCCAATAACAACTGTTCATATTGCTTGCGTTCGGTGATATCTGCCGATATGCCGCAAACAGCATTTATATTTCCATGCGCATCGCTCAATGGGAATTTATGCGATAGATAGGTATGGCTGCTGCCGTCCGGATGCTGCACTTTTTCTTCAAAAAGTTGTGGCTGTCCACTCAGCACAACCTGCCTGTCGTTTTCCCGCAGGGCATAAGCCTGTTCAGAAGAAAACACGTCGAAATCGGTTTTGCCTTTGATAGTCTCGTTATTTACGGCAAACAGATTTTCAAAACACTGGTTGATGAATAAATAGTTACCGTCCAGGTCTTTGCTATAGATAGCTGCCGGTGAATTATCTACGATACTTTGAAACCGTGTTTCACTTGCCGTAAGCGACTGATCTGCCGCGATACGGTGAGTAACATTGCCGACCCGTTCAATCACGCCGTCAATACGCCCCGTAGCATCTAACAACGGCGCCTGAATCACTGTCACGCTGTGTGCTGTCCCATTATTTAAATTCTGCCAGACAAAAGGCGCGTGATAGACGGTTTCACCGGCCAATGCTCGCTGAAAAGACAAGGGTATGGCGGTATCGTTCAGAAAAGGAAATACCTCTACCGCCTTTCTGCCTAGACAGGCGTCAGCCGCTATTCCGCAAAGGTCTTCCATAAAGCGATTCAAGAAGATGATCCGGCCTTGCTTGTCGAAAACCAAAACGCCTTCCTGGACGGATTGCAGGATTTGCTGGTTAAAATCACCCCGGTCTCCGGAGGACGAGAGAAAGCGTAAGTGTGGGATATGATGCAAAGCGAGAAACAAGGGCGTGGCGATCGTAATACCCAATAAGTCGCCTATCCACCAATAACTTATAGCAGCCAAATTATGGGTGAAAAAAAACACCCACACCAGCTTTCCAACCAAGGCACAAGCAACAGCCAGACCGGCAATAGAAAGGATCTCCTTTCGCGTATAGATGGATGATTGTTTCAAAAAACCGGCCCTGATAAGGTTAATGAAAAAATTGTGTAATTATTCAACTGAAGTTTCCCAGTTTTTATACGGTTGTCCAGGCTTGTTGGAGAGCTTTGTTTGCATTAATAGTTACCGTCATACCGGCAGGGATTGCCGGACCAATCCGCCGGGTGCGGATTGGCACTCGTCCGAAGGGTGCCGGGCAAGACAGCCCGGCATGAGCCCAGAAGCCATGAATGGCGAGGGCTCTAGTACGTCCTTGTGTCCTGGATCCCGGCAATCCCTGCCGGGATGACGCCTCAGCCTTTACGCGACAGTGCTTTATTAAATAGGTTTGCCACCGTTTACACAGACGCTATAGATAAGCCCTGCAGTTCAAGCAGAATGGCAGCTCTTTTTTGAAATTATTGGGAAACTTCAGTTTTCAATACACCGCTTGCGTTTTGAGGCTCCGCTGAATAGTTACAAAATCACAATATCTTGATTTCCCGAACGGCTTAATGCTTAATTCTATTTTGTAAGATTCCAGGTTTCACATGACCGAAGGTCGTCATTCCGGCATGGATTGCCGGAGCCGTCAGACCGCGCAGCGAATCCAGGCTTAATGGAGGATTCGAAGCTCGCCATCCATGGCACTGGATACCCGCTTCCCGGCGGGTATGACGGTCTTTCCTCTAATCTGACAAAGTAGAATTAGAGTATAGTTAAAGCAAAATCTTTGGCGTAAGGTAGTGATTCGAAACTATATTATCGGAATACATGACTGACCTCGCATGCAGGGCCTACTCACAATTTTTTGCCGGTCTGCATTCAGTCACCAATGCCAACATGATGAGCTCTCAGGGAAGAAGAGACAGAGCAAGGGCCTCGTTCTATCAAAATCCGGCGAATTTATTTTAAACCTTATGTCTCTCTGTCATCATGAGGCCGCCGATGAACCAACTCAATCGCCTGCCTGATTGCTTTTGAGGCGGCATCCATCATTTCCGTGTATTGGCTTTCGGTAAGATTGGCTGATTTATCGGCAGCATTTCGAACGTAACAGGGTGGCAGTTGATTGAGAACCAGACATGCCACATCTTCCAGAAACGCTCGGGTCAAAGGTTCAGATGAACCTTCATTGAGCTTCCAGAGCTGGTCGATGACCAACTGCTCGTAATAATTACTAATATCCAGCATGAAATCTCCTGTGAATCTGATAAGTAGTGACTCTGAAGTATAAGCATAAATACGCGTCTTGATGGGTTCTGAAAAACAATCAGAGCATCTTCAGCAAAAGGCGAGGCAAACTCAGAGGCTCAATACTTTTATTAAAAGCGTAGTAGCGGGCCATGCCCGCGATGTGAGGGACGATCTAACTCTTTCGCGGGCATTGCACTATGGTGCTATTGTTTTTCCTGCTCCAGTGCCTAACATTCACTTAATACTTATCGAGTTACATATTAAGCAAAAGACTTGCCATCAACCACTGCACGTAATAAGCATGAAAAACATACCCATCCAAAAAGTTGTTCTCTTTACAGTGATTGCCTTTATGATTGTTGTCGTGATTGAAAAGGATTTATTCAACGTAAACTCGGATGCTTTAATGCCTGCAAGTACGTTTAGTGATAAAGACCTGGAAGAAGCAAAATCAGTGCTATGGTTTATTAATCACCGGGAAGAAGCGCATACTCAAATTCAGGAATGCCGCATGGATATAGTTCTGAGCCACACAGAGAACTGCGTCAATGCAGAATTTGCGATAAAAATAATTGGCATATAAGTAAACCGTTCCACCTCGTAGTTAAAACGTCGATTTAAAATTCATCAATGATGGCAAACCTGCAAACTATGACAGCAAACCCAAAAATGCTTAGCACAGTTGCAATTGTTGATGACGATCTCGATATTTCAAATGCATTGGGGATGTGGCTCAATCTCCATGCTCTGCACTCAGCACCTCATCACTCGGGCGAAAGTCTGCTTTCATCTATTCAACAGGAAGACGGGCATCTGATCACCTGTATCGACAAAGGTATTCCAGTCAGATCTCAACTGGTGGGTGCGGTCATAGACCTTAACTTACCCGGGGTTTCCGGCATCGAACTGGCTCGAGCACTTCGCACCCTGGACCCGGATTTGCCCATCACCATCATCACGGCACTCAGTGCCGATGAACTCGCTCATTTCGGTAATCTACCCGAAGGCATCCGCTGCCTGGAAAAGCCTTTCGATCTAAATGAACTTGAAAATGCGCTCTTTCCGCTATTCCAGTAATCGCGGAAAGCATCTGTCATGATTCCTTTCGATTTGCGCACTGCTTTTCTGATCGTAGGATTACTCTATTTACTGCTGCCGACAGTCACTTGGATACTGCTTACCGGATGGCATTCATGCCAAGTCTCGTTATGGTGCAGCGGCGGACTATTGATCGGGTGTAGTTTACTGTTAGTCGCTATGACCGGAAAATTAGCTGAATGGGCGACCGTCTCTCTGGCCACGCTTGTATACCTGATTTCTCTTTTTGTTTACATCCAATCCTTAAGGCTGGACCTGGGTATACCTTGGCGCAAACGCTGGATTGCCGCCGCCGTTATGGTTATATTTCTGACTTTTGAATGGTTTCATTTAGGGTTGCAGAACTTTTCCTTACGGGTACAGTTTAACTTTGGAGTAGCGGCAGGATTGCTCCTCTATCTTGCTTCTCTGGCTTGGCGAATAGGGCGAGAAGAGCAAAGCCCAAGTGCCAGGTGGATCGCTTGTGTTTATGGGCTTTCAGCGGTAAGCCTGCTGTTTCGTGTAATTACGGTAATGGGCAGCGATAGAGTTACCAATTTGCTGAATGAAGGGTTGAGTTCACAGCTGATTGCGTTGGCTAGTCTGTTCTCTAACGTGATAGGTCATTTCGGTTATATCGGTCTGGCGCTGGATCGCTCTATGCGCCGCGAACTCAAGGCAGCCGCAGAACTGGCTCGCGACGAGGAAGGTCGGCGGCTGGGTAAACAAATCGCTCATCTTGATCGCCAGCGCGCCATCGGTGAATTGGCTGCATCATTGGGTCACGAGCTGAATCAGCCGCTGACAGCCATTCTTACCAACACTCAAGTGGCCAAGCGCGGGATCCAGTCCGGGCGGTTCGACAACACCCAACTCACCGAGTTTCTCGACAAGATCGTCTATAACACCTGGCGTGCCCGCCAGATCATAGAGCGGATACGTAGCTTCATTCGACCTTCAACGTCACCCTGCGAGCCGGTTAATCTGAATCTGGTCGTTTTCGAAGTCGCAGAACTGGTTGCAGGTGAAGCGCGCCATCACAATATTACCTTCGGGTTTTCCCCTTCAATCAGGCCGGTGCACGTGGCAGGTGACCCTATCCAGCTATCCCAGATCGTCCTCAATGTCTTTCGAAACGCCATAGAAGCGCTGACCTTAGTGCAGCGACGCGAAATTCAGGTATCCTGTATCTGCAGAGATGGGCGCGCAATTTTAAGTATTTGGGATACCGGACCGGGCATCGCACCAGAAGCTACCGGCAAAGTTGGAACCGCCTTTTTCACGACCAAAACCAATGGACTCGGGCTTGGCCTTTCGATTTCCCGCTCAATAGCTTCTCAATACGGGGGCACTCTTTCGATTGCCAACGCAAAAGCCGAGGACGGAGGAGGTGCCCGAATAGAACTTAATCTTCCAGCTCTGCCCGAGGAAAAACGGTGAATAAACTCAACAGATACCGCCAGCCGGTCACAGTTGCCGATCTTGACCTTGCCAAACGTTGCGCCATGGGCCGTGTCGTAGTGATCGACGACGACATAGAAATTCTTTCCGCGTTTAATACCTTGATAAAAATGGAAGGCTACGCCTGCGAGGCCTATCTTTCGGCACAGGCTTACCTGCATGTGCTGAATTGTAACCAGCTATGCTTTCCTGGCCCCTCTTGCATGCTCTGCGACGTCAAAATGCCGGAAATCGATGGTTTGGAACTACAAAAACGCCTCGCAGAGATGGACGAAGACATGCCGGTGCTACTGATGAGCGGTGCCAGTGGCGCACAGGAAGCGGTGAACGCTTTCCGGGCAGGGGCTCTGGATTTTCTCATCAAACCCATTGATGCCGATATCTTGATGGTTGCGGTGGACAAAGCTCTGGCCGTCAGTACGGAACGGAATAGTCAGCGCGTAAGGAAATCCTCGCTTGCAGCACGGATCGCAACATTGACTCAACGGGAACGGGAGATTGCACGGCGGGTCGCTGCAGGGCAAACCAATCCCGTTATTGCTGAAGCCTTGGGCATAGCCCTGCGCACCGTAAAACTTCATCGCCAGCGTGCCATGGAAAAAATCGGCGTCAGCAAAACGACGGATCTGGTTCGCATTGCCGATGAAGCCAGCATATAATTCTGGAATCCCGCTCAACTGGTTACCCAAGACAATACTGATGAACGGTGACACACAACCTCTCTATTTAAAGACAACATGAAACGTATAGACCACTTTTTGATCTGGGCCGCCGTCCTATTAACCAGCGTATGCTGGATTTGGGCCCAACTATTCGGCTCTGTATCTCCAAATTATTACCTGGTGTCCACCTTGTTATTGCTCGGCACTCTACTTTTTTCATACCGGGGCCGTAATAGCTGGATATCAAAACAACAGACACGTATGGTTGAGCTTGAAAATGTGATGTCAACCTATCAGTTGCTCTCCGATCAAGCGATGGATTATGCAGAAATCCAGTTTTCGGTGCTGGAGCAGGATATGGATACCGCGCTTCAGACAATTCAAGAATCGGTATGCAAGCTGTCCGGTAGTCTGACCGGACTGGACAGACATTCAAGCCATCAACGGGATGTCTTGAAATCGCTCATTGACGAAATGCTGCAAATGACCAGCGCCAATACAAGCCAACAGCAGGAACAAGCCGGTTTGCAGCGGTTTTTTGACGAAACGCGTCTATTGATCAATGAGTTTGTCTTCAAAATGGCTGAGATCAAGGAAACCAGCGAGGTAATAGCCGCCAGTTTTGACCAGATGCAACATAAAGTTTTACGCATTGCAGATTCGGTCAACGATGTGACCAAACTGACCCAACAAACAGATTTGCTGGCATTGAATGCGGCCATTGAAGCGGCCAGAGCAGGCGAAGCCGGAAGAGGATTTGCGGTGGTAGCGGATGAGGTAAGGATTTTGGCCGCACGAACTCGCGTATTTAATGATGAAATCCGGATAGCGCTCAATGAGATTATGGGCTCACTGAAAGAGGTCGGCTTACATGTCACCCAAGCCACTCAGACCGATATGAGCTTAGCCGAGCGATCCAGAGAAAATCTGGATAATCTGGGCGCCGAGCTTTTAGAGCTAACGGCTAAAGCTCATCACCATTCCAGCACTATTACCGAAGTGACCGAACAAATTCAGAACCTGACCCAAGACAGCGTCATGGCAATGCAGTTCGAGGATATTGTTACGCAAATGATGGGCAAAATCAGTCAAAAAATGCTGGATGTTGGAAAATACTTACACAATTTTCTGCAGTTACACCATGATAGGGATCAACACGACGGTTTGCAGCGTTTTAAAATTCGTATCGAACGATTGACACTGCTACTGTCTGAAACACAAGCCAACATACACAGCCAATCTGCAATAAAAAATGAAGTTGAAATTTCAGGGGTAGATTTATTCTGAACGATGGGCAGATCAACAGGCCCCTGCAAAATCAGCAATTCCCAATTTGAACTTTTAATTGGGCTTTGAGAGCAGGCGTACGCCTTTATATCATCAAACTGGAAATTGCTGCTGCAAAACAGACGCTATTTCATGCGGCTCATTTGCGTACTCGTTTCAAGACGCTTAAGTCTTCAGCAACGCAAAAACCAGGCATTTCACTATAAAGTGTGTCAATTGCACTGGTTTCAATTTTGAAGCGAACGTGCATTCGAAGCAGTATTTCGATTTATTTAGCGCTTGATTTCAAACGGATAGCGTCAATTCAATACAAAGTCGCGTCAGTATTTTTTGACAAAATAATTTATTAGGGCAAAATTCATACCGTTGAAGGCGGCTAAATGTCGCGCGGCAAAATGCCACATTTTCAGTTATTAGCGTTGCCGTTAGACTGCGCTTCGACTCTTGTATGCACTCTTCACGAGAACAGAGTTGAAATCCTTCCTCTCAATGCGGCCTCTCCGGCCGCATCTTTTTTCAAACATTCCGTTATGTCCTGGATGGGGGTACACCGTGTCTATTTTTGATAATCCTGATTTTTTATCAATTCAACCGCTTGATTTAGAAAACAAGCTTTATAAACCTACCGCCCAGTTACTTGTCCACGTTAAACAACAGACCGCAACCGTTTATGGTGAGCTCAAGGATGTGTTGCTAGAGACACACCGCTTTATTTCAGCCGAGGCCAGTCAGGTTTATGAGCACCCTGGCGAAACACTGAATGAATGGTATCGAATCGCTATTGAAAACGGGACATCCAGGTATCAGGAAGTATTACCAAAATTAGCGGCTTCCTATCAGCAGATTGAGACCGGGTTAATTGACTTGAATGCTCAATCCAAAGCTTTTTGGACCGCCTTCTATGCCGATCCGGAAGCGTTTTCTGTCAGCTTGATCGAGCCCTTACTGGCACAACTCAATGGTCTAATGGCTCAAAGTCAAAGCCATTTAAGTTTATTTGCGGGGCAAGTCGAAACCTACCTGATCAACACTTATACCAACCTGTTACAGGTATCTGAATTATTGATGCAGCAACCGGTGAATACACTCAACGCTGTTTATCAAAACTCGCTTGCTGCATTGCTTGATATCTATGCTCACCTCATTTCGTCGCTGTTGATCCTGGCTTGATCACACCGACCCCTCAATCAGCATCACCGACCGGCGCATCAAATGCGTCGGCAACCAATTCATCGACATTGTCACCTGTCAATGATGTTAAAAATGAAACCAAATCATTGATATCCTGATCACTTAAATTTAATGGCTGTATCAATGGATCCAGATTTTCATTAGCGACACCACCACGATTGTAAAACTCTACCACTGCTTTAAGCGTGGCCAATGAACCGTTATGCATATAAGGCGCCGTCAAACCGACATTGCGCAAGATCGGTGTTTTGTATTTCCAGCGGTCTTGCGGATTTTGAGTCACTTCATAACGACCCAGGTCATGGGCTTTTACTTCCGAAACCTGTGCAATCAGATCCGTATCCACGTCTACGAAAATACCGGGTGCCACCTGGATTTTTCTTTTCGCATCGGGTGTGCCCATCGCTTCGAGGTAACCGATACCGGTATTATGAAAGGTATTATCGGTTAATAAGGCGTCATGTGGGCCAATAGTGTGGCAGGCTGAACATTGGGCTTTACCGGTGAACAACGTATATCCGCGTTGTTCGGCCTCAGACAAGGCGCGCTTTTCCTTGCCGAAATGCCATCGATCGAAAGGCGAATTGCCGGAAATGAGTGCTCGCTCATAACTGGCCAAAGCCATGCCTAATGTTTCCATGCTGGCTCCTTTGCCAAAAATTTTGGCGAATTGTTCCGCGTAATCATCGGTGATTTTAAGCTTGTCGATGACATAGCCGACAGACGGGTTGGCCATTTCATTGTGAGCTAACAACGGCCCCCACACTTGCTGTTCAAGCGTTGACTCGCGGCCATCATGAAATAATACGGCGGAATAGCCTGCGTTATAGAGCGCCGGACTATTGCGTTTAACGCTTCGGCCTTCGATACCTACCGCCGTAGCCATTTCGTTGCTGGTGAATCCTTGTTCGGGAATATGGCACATCGCGCACGAAAACGTATTATTGAGCGACAGGCGGCGGTCATAAAACAGCTTCCTGCCTAACTGAATTTTTTCATGGGTCACTTTATTTTCAGCCGGTTGCGGCATAGCAGGCAATCCCAGCGGAGGCTTGCGAATCAGCTTCATCAAATCCGCTGATTTACCCGTCCTGTGACTGAGAGCAATGCTTTGCGTGACGTAACCGGTTTTTTCATAGCTTGTTTTAGAGTCACCCGGTCTATAGGGATTAAGCGGACTCGAAACTTCTGCACTGGGGGATGATTCGCCTTTATTTATCAAGGTTTTGATGTCATTGATCAAGGTGTCAGGATGAAGAAAAGAAGTGCTGTAAATATTGCGAATGTGTTTATCGGTATCGATCAGATAAACACGCAGAATATGCGAATAAGTCCCCGTGAATTGGCCTTTTTCATCATAGACTTTCTGAATGTTTTGTTTATAGCTGGACAATAGGGGTTGCAGTTCTTGCTCGGATGCCGTCGTCAAAAAATGCCAGTCCACACCGTTACCGCTAAGTCCCTCGCTGTATTGCCGCATTTTATCGGGCGTGTCATGGCCGGGATCGAAACTGAGAGTCACAAGCCGGACGCGCGCGGCCAGTTCCGGGTCTTTTTGCAACCGGTTTTTGATTTTATGAAATACCGCTGTCGCTAACGGACAGCCGTTAACATCGCTGCAGGTGGAATAAATGAAACTGAGCAGAACCGGCTTATCGCCCATCAAACGGTGCAGTTTTATGGGCTTGCCTTCACTGGTCAAAACGTTACCATCGTCTGCAGTGCCGATTGCCGGAAGACTGTAACTGCCAACAGAGGGCGGGGAAAACTCCAGGGCGCCGTAGCCAGGTGCCAGGGTTTGCGCGCCGTTATCGGCATACGCTACTGACACACCCGCCATCAGCAACATTATCACCATCAATCTTGACATTTTCATAGGTAAATTCCGGAATTTAGTGCAAACGGCGATTAAGAACCCAGCAATTCCCTGTTTGACGATAAAAAAAAGGGGGGGCTTACGCCAACCCTCAAAACCACACCTGATTATAAAAATGTTTCAGATATCTATTCGGACGCGTCATTCCGGCAGGGATTGCCGGAATCCAGGTCACATGGATAGCCCGAAGCTTACCATCCATGGCTTTGGATGCCCGTTTCCCGACGGGCATGACGGGCGCTTATGGATTTAGCTGAAACATCTTGCTAATCAGGAAACCACCTAAAAGTTCAAACTGGGAAGTGCTGTAAGAACCTGTTTTACCAACAGGTTCTTATCAGGACAAGTGAGGAATTACCTCATGGATGTTTAGCCAGTACCGATTGTTGAGCAGGTAAATTTGAGGCATACAAAGAGTATGCACCAAACCGCATTTGATGCGCCCGGCCCAGTTTTTCCTTGATGAAATCAATAGCAAATTGCTGTTTCAATTCCTTGCCGTCCCAATGATACAGTTTGAAGAACTGCTCATTGTCAGTGCCTTTTTTATCCCAATTGGCCAATAACGAAGAGGTGTAATAAAGCCGTTTGCCATCCCAGCTGGAGGAAACCATATTGACCTGTGCGCCGATTTTTTGTTCGTATATTTGCTTGGGATTAAACGGGTCGGAAATATCGAAACCGCGGGTTTTGCCGTCCATGAAGGTGTTGACCCACAGCATTTTGTCATCACTGGAGATGGAAATATCGACAGGCAACGGAATCTTGCTGGGCTCACCGATATCGGCAACGGCTTTGGCTTGCCATGCGCCTTCTTTATCTTCGTATATCAGCCAGATTTTTGAAGTGAGTGCGGTGCTGGTGAAGCAATAATTATTATTGGCTCCCCATGCACACCTTATTTCCAGAGGCGCGCCGGGCACATCAAGCACTTTTTTTGGTTTACGGGCATGAAGATCCCACTGCACAACTGTATTTCCGAAGCGCTTCATGGCTTCCTGATCATTGAGCATTTTGCCGAAATCCATCATGTAATTCGACCAACCGGTAAACGAAGAGGTCAGCATCAGGTTACGCCGGGGCAAAACACGCACATCGTAGCCGTAACCGTCGGCATAATTTCCGGTTTTAACCGCGCCTTGCAGGTTACTGTCAGTAGGCGTCCAGTAAGTCGATACGTATTCACCTTCATTGGTGTATTCAACCAATGCGGTGCGTCCGCCATGATCTTTGTTGTTGGATAACCCGGTGATCATCATCCGGCCCGGCAACGCATAGGTTGTGTGAGGACCCACGACACCCCCGCTTTTGGCGACAAAGTCGGTAATGACTTTCGTCAGCTTGGGTTTGGCTGGATTGGTATGCACATCGAAAATGAAAATCTTGTTGGTATCCAGGCCGCCTGCCCATAAATAGTGGCGGTCATCGGTAAAGCCGGAGTGATGCGCTTCATTGCGTCCACCGACCGACAAGCTATTGATGACTTTTCCGTAGCTGGCCGATTTGGGATTGACGTCAACTGTGACCAATTTGTCCTGTTCATCGCCAACCCCTTCCATGCCTAATGTCCAGACATAAACGAAATCTTCCTGGCCTACAATTTTGGCCATATAAGGCGACATACAGGTTTCATCGGCTTGCACCGAAAATGAGCCCAGGCCGGATAATGCTATTGTCGATACGGCAAAAAAACTGACTTTTAAAAAGTTTCGTAGCGGTTGTGCGGGTTTAATCATTTCTGTTTTCATGGTGTATGCACTCTTCTTGTTATTGTTCATGCGGCGCCAAAGACCCAGGGCCCGTTTGGCATTCAGTAGTTGCTTAAACGTTGAAGGCTCCTCTCAGTGTTAACTGAATTATTCGCTGGTGGTGGGATCGATGATGGTTTTGATTTGGGAAATTCGGTTAACAGGAAATTCGCCCTGTCCTGCGTGCTCGCGGATGGCTGATTCATCGGGCGCGATATAAATGCAGTAAATTTTATTGTCCGTCACATAACTCTCAAGCCATTGAATATGCGGCCCCATGTTCTGGAGAACAGTGCATGATTTTTGAGAAATCTGTTGTAATTGTTCGGCTGATAAAGAACCTGCATTGGGTATGTCTCTTTCGATGATGTATTTGGGCATGGTGTTGTCCTCATTTTAAATGACTGGTCGTCTTATTTTGGGTTAAAAAAATCAGGGCATGAATAAGTCGTTGAGTAAATTGTCTATGCAATATTTTAAAGGGCTGGATGATTTTTCAATTTTCATCCTCAGTAACGCGCCTTGCCAACTGTCAACCAGCAAATTGGCCATATCTTCCGCTGATTTATCGGTTCTGATGGTCCCTTGTTCTTGGGCCTGCTGCAGAGCTGTCCGTAAAAGATCACGGTAGCGTTTGACCGCAACCTGTAATGATGACTGGCAGAGCGGACTGGTGTCGCTGATTTCGCCCATTAAATTGCCTAACAGGCACCCGCCTTTAAATTCCGCTTTTTCAGCACCCTCTATGAGTTCGGCATAATAGCGTTTGAGTGCACCCAGCGCGTTTCCGTCATGGTTCTTCAAGTGCCCGGAAAGCTCCTGGATGAAAGGTTCGATATAATGCTGAATCACTTCAGCACCAAAGTTTTCCTTGCTGCCGAAATAATTATAAAAAGATCCTTTCGGAATATTGACGGCGTCCAAAATCTCCTTCAATCCCGTGCCGTGATAACCTTGAGCCATCAGCAAGGCAACGCCTTGGCTCAACAAGTTTTCACGATTGATCTGCTTTTGATTTTTTTCAGCCATGGGAAAATAATACGACCGGTTGTCTCAATATGTCAAACACTGATTTCGTTTGACAAGAAAAATTGCCGGATAATAAAACTTACACTACTATCAGCAATCATTATTTTTGAGGAGATTTATGAGCATGAACGATTCAAGTTTGGAAAAAGACGATGATGAAGACAATGCTGAATCAGGCAAAGATATCCATCCTTTAGCCAAGTTAAGCGTCGTCGCGGTAGGGACAAAAATTGGCGCTACCGTTATTTTGAAAATGGCCAAATACCCTATTTTGCTGTTCGGCATGGGTATTGTCAGCGGCTATTACATCAACAAAAACAGAAAAGAGATTATTGCGGCTGTTGAGGACGTCAAGCAATACACCGTATCAATGGGTAAAAAAAAGGATGAGAATTAATCTTAAGCCTGATTATAATTCGGAACAGACAGTTAATTGCGCTCGCCGAACAACGCCGTTCCGATTCTCACGATGGTTGAACCTTCTTTGATAGCCGCTTCCAAATCATCGCTCATGCCAAAAGAGAAGGTATCCAGCTGGGGTAAATTTAACGCCTTGACTGCTTCATAAAGTGAGCGATAGGGGAGACATTGACGTGCAAATTCAGTTTCCGGCGCGGGTATCGCCATCACGCCTCTGACGACAATATTCGGCAGGCTTAAAGCCTCATCAATAAACTCGGGGAGTTCCTGTAAATCAATGCCTGACTTGGTGTTTTCATGGCTGATGTTAACTTGCAGGCAAATATTTAAGGGCGGTAAATCCGGCGAGCGCTGCTCGCTCAAGCGGTGTGCGATTTTTAATCGGTCGACGCTGTGCACCCAATCAAAATGACTGGCAATTTGTTTGGTTTTATTCGATTGGATCGGCCCGATAAAATGCCAGATTATATTGAAAGCGCTCAAGGCTTGTTGCTTTGCCAGTGCCTCCTGAAGATAACTTTCGCCAAATTGCCGCTGTCCGGCTTTATAAGCCTGTGCGATGGTGGATGCACTTTTGGTTTTACTGACGGCCAGCAGTTGAACGGAGCCCGGCAGCCTGTGATATTTTGATTCAGCCGCGCTTATCCGGGATTTTATCTGACTTAATTGATCGGCAATCACTATCATGGTGGACTGGTTTTATGAAAAGGAGGGGTATTACACAATACCGCTTCAAAAAATCAAAGACTTAGTCTAGGCTTAAACCTGTTTAATTTTCAACACAAGGCTAGTTCCAGAGGATTTTATGGATATTGCTGAACTTTTGGCTTTTTCGGTTAAAAATAACGCATCGGATTTACATTTGTCGGCCGGTTTGCCGCCTATGATCCGGGTTGATGGAGACATCAGGCGCATCAACATTCCCGCGCTGGATCACAAGGAGGTACACGCGCTTATTTATGACATCATGAATGATAAGCAGCGGCGGGATTATGAAGAATTTCTGGAAACCGATTTCTCTTTCGCATTACCGGGCGTAGCGCGTTTTCGAGTAAACGCATTTAATCAGGACCGGGGCGCTGCCGCTGTATTCAGAACGATTCCTTCCAAAGTACTCTCTTTGGAAGATCTCAATGCCCCCAAATTCTTTGAAGAAGTGACCAAAAAGCCCAGAGGGCTGGTATTAGTCACTGGCCCTACTGGTTCCGGCAAATCGACAACGCTGGCGGCGATGATCAATCATATCAATACCAATGATTACGCCCATATCTTGACGGTAGAGGATCCTATCGAGTTTGTTCATGAAAGCCAGAAATGCTTGATTAACCAGCGGGAAGTTCATAGAGACACCCTTGGCTTTACCGAAGCCTTGCGTTCTGCCTTGCGGGAAGATCCGGATATTATTCTGGTAGGCGAAATGCGCGACCTTGAAACGATCCGGCTGGCGCTGACTGCAGCGGAAACTGGTCACTTGGTATTTGGCACCCTGCATACGACATCGGCGGCGAAAACCATCGACCGGATTATCGATGTTTTTCCGGCGGCAGAAAAAGACATGATACGGTCAATGTTGTCAGAATCCTTGCAGGCGGTTATTTCTCAAACGCTGCTCAAAAAAGTGGGCGGCGGACGTATCGCTGCACATGAGATCATGGTCGGAACACCGGCAATCCGTAACCTGATTCGTGAAGCCAAAGTGGCTCAAATGTATTCAGCCATTCAGACCGGCAGGAAAGAAGGCATGCAAACCCTGGATCAAAATTTAAAAGAAATGGTCGACAAAGGGCTGGTGACTGCTAAAGCTGCGATGACTAAATCGGTCAACAAAGACATGTTCCGCTGAGGTAATAGACATGGACTTTAAACCTTTACTGGAAATCATGGTTCAGCAAAAAGCGTCCGACTTGTTTATTACAACCGGACGGCCACCGACCATAAAAGTCGATGGCAAATTAATTGAGTTGTCTAAATCCAAATTGAATACCCAGCAAGCTGAAGCTATCGTCACCGGCATCATGAATCAGCGGCAAAAAGATGAATTTGAAAACACCAAGGAATGCCAGTTTGCGATCAGTTACACTGATTTAGGCCGTTTCAGGGTCAGCGCCTATACTCAGCGCGATACGCCGGGCATGGTATTAAGACGCATAGAAACGCATATACCTGATGCTGAAGACTTGAATTTACCGCCGGTACTTAAAACATTGGTGATGAATAAACGGGGACTGGTTCTTTTTGTTGGCGGAACAGGAACCGGTAAATCAAGCTCCCTCGCTTCACTGATCAAATACCGCAATCAGAACACCTCGGGGCACATTATCACTATTGAAGATCCGCTTGAGTTCATGCACCCGCATCTGGGCTGCATTGTCACGCAGCGCGAAGTGGGCATGGATACCGAATCGTATGAGGTCGCTTTAAAAAATACGCTGCGGCAGGCGCCGGATGTCATTTTAATCGGTGAGGTCAGGACCCGCGAAACCATGCAGCAAGCTATTACTTTTGCCGAAACAGGGCATCTGTGTTTAACCACGCTACATGCGAACAATGCCAATCAGGCCATTGACCGTATTCTGCATTTTTTCCCCGATGAAATGCATGGACAGTTATTTATGGATTTGTCTATGAATCTTCGCGGCATTGTTGCCCAGCAATTGATTGCGCGCGCGGATGGCAAAGGCCGTTATCCTGCGATTGAAATACTGATCAACACGCCGCTGGTATCTGACTATATCCGGAAAGGTGAAGTACACAAGCTTAAAGAATTGATGAAAACATCGCGAGAGCAAGGGATGCAAACTTTCGACCAGGCCCTCTACGATCTCTATGTGGCAGGCAAGATCAGTTACGAAGATGCGCTCAATTCTGCAGATTCAAGAAATGAAGTAAGACTGATGATCAAGCTGGGCGCAGAAAGTCTGGCGGGTGGTTCAGAAATGAATTTACAGGAAGAAGATGATCTTAACCGGCTGTACTGATCACGTATTTTTCTGATGTCCGGATGGCATTGTTTACGATAACGTGGTAAGGCGGACCAGATTTGTAGGGTGGATTCGCCGATAGGCAATCCACCATAACTTTGCGGCCTGTGGCGGTTTGCTATCGCGAAACCGCCCTACAGCCCTACATATTGCCAGCAATTCCCAGTGTGATGATAAAGAAGGGGCGTAAGATTTGCGGGGAATTGGCAACCGGGATGCTTGTGTCAACCCCCCATGGATAGGTCTACGGCATTTGCCTGTTACCCCTGTTTTTGTCTCACTTATTTTTGTGATGTCCGGATGGCATGAATGGTTTGCGAAAGCTTTATCGTCCTAATTTTCGAGCTTCCGTGATGGTTTCATACGCTTTGCGGATACGCTGGGTTTTTTCTTTGGCCAAGGTCATCATTTCTTCAGGCAATCCTTTAGCAACGAGTTTATCCGGGTGATGCTGACTGATTAAGCGGCGATAGGCTTTTTTGATATCGCTGTCCGAAGCGTCAGAAGTCAGACCTAAAATGGCATAAGCATCACTGAGATTGTTTTGTTTTTTGACCGGATGCTGACTTTGCTGATGATGAGAATAAAACCGTTGCTGTGCATTGACTTGCAATTTGATGCGCTCGTATTCAAAACGAGAAATACCCAGCCGTTGACAAATATGCAACAGAAGCTGGTCCTCTATGGCATGCAATTGTCCGTCGGCCAATGCTGACTGCAATTGAATTTCCAAAAACATCCTGATCAAATTCGTGCGACGGTGGCATTCCCGGCGAAACTGATCCAGCACGTCATCCAAAGGAAAATCATTATTTTTCCCTTGCTGAAACAAATTAATCGCCGTTGTCCTCATGGCCTCTGATAAAGACAGTTGTGTCATGATCTGCTTGGCCATGTTGATTTCCGCTTCGGAAACCCGGCCATCGGCTTTTGCGATATGCCCCATGACAGAAAATGTGGCGGTAAAAAACGCCATCTGTACCCGATGCGCATCACCCGGCCCCAGGGACTCGTCAGTCACCGAATGATGCATGCCAACATCGAATTGATGCCCCAAAGAGGCGCCTAAAATCGCACCCAGCGGGCCGCCCATCAGAAAGCCAAATGCACCGCCAAAGATTTTACCTAACCAACTCATGGATATGAAACTCACGGAACAAAACGATGTTAGAATTATGCCATTAATTTTTATTTCAAGTGAGGCATTATGAGCGCGCCGTCGGTTCTATTCGAATCATCTCTATCAAATCTTAAGCTGCTCGCTCGCGGCAAGGTGCGTGATATTTACGATATTGATGACCAGCACATGCTGATTGTCACAACGGACCGCTTATCGGCTTTTGATGTGATACTCCCTGACCCTATCCCTGGTAAAGGCCTGGTGTTATCGCATGTGTCCAATTTTTGGTTCGGAAAAATGGCGCACGTCTTACCCAATCACCTGTCCGGCATGACTTTGGCCGAGGCTGTTCCTGATGCGGCCGAGAGAGCACAAATTGAAGGACGCGGCATTGTCGTCAAAAAACTGAAACCGTTACCGGTTGAAGCCATTGTCCGCGGCTACATCATAGGTTCAGGCTGGAAAGATTATCAGGCCTCCGGAGCTATTTGCGACATTCAGTTACCTGAAGGCCTGCAGCAGGCCCAGCAATTGCCTGAGCCCATTTTTACACCCTCGTCAAAAGCCGCCGTGGGTGATCATGATGAAAATATTTCGTTTGCCCAGACCGTCGCGTTACTCGGCGAGTCAATGGCGGAGCAGGTTCGTCAGGCCAGTTTGACCCTTTATAAAGAAGCGGCCGCTTATGCCCTAGAACGAGGCATTATTATTGCCGATACCAAATTTGAGTTTGGCTTGGATGAGCGCGGCGCGTTGCATCTGATCGATGAGGTTTTAACACCCGACTCTTCAAGGTTCTGGCCGGCCGATCAATACCGGGTAGGCATCAGCCCGCCCAGTTTTGACAAGCAATATGTACGGGATTATCTTGAAACGCTGGCATGGGATAAAAAACCTCCTGCACCTCATTTGCCCGAGGATGTGATTCAGCGGACTGCTGAAAAATATCATGAAGCTGAGGCGCAGCTGACGCGCGCTTGATGTTAGTTTTTTTCTGGGATTTACAACAATCCGTGCTCGGCAAATGAATAAGGCGAGCCTTCACCGACAATAAAATGATCCAGCACGCGAATATCAAACAGCGATAAGGCTTGTTTGAGTTTATCGGTGATTTGTTTATCCGCCTGACTGGGTTCGTTAATTCCGGACGGGTGGTTATGCGCAAAAATGACTGCGGCCGCATTATGATGCAGCGTTCGCTTGACGACTTCCCGTGGATAAACGGCGGCGCTGTCAATCGTGCCCCGGAACAATTCTTCAAGCTTGATCACCCGGTGTTGGTTATCAAGAAATAAACAGGCAAAAACCTCATAGCTGTATCCTCTTAATTGGGCGCTAAGGTAGGCCCGGGTGATTTCCGGACTGGTCAAGGCGTCACCCCGCTGAAGGATCTCATGGAAATGGCGCCTCGCCATTTCCAGGACGGCTTGCATTTGTGCATATTTTGCCGGACCCAGCCCATTACTTTGACAAAAGCGCTGCTGACTGGCGTCTAACAACGCGCGAAGCGAACCGAATTCGATAAGTAAGGTGCGAGCCAGATCAACAGCGGTTTGACCGGGCGTGCCTGTGCGCAGAAAAATTGCCAGTAACTCAGCATCGGTCAAAGAACCGGAGCCTTTTTGCAGTAACTTTTCTCTTGGCCGCTCATCTGCAGGCCAGTCCTTGATTGTCATGGAGCCACTCCATCAGACCTAAAATTTAAGGATAGGAGAAATTAGCTATACTTGCCATAATGCCCAGTTGGTTTTTTGACTGTGAAAGCGGGTTAATTGAAAACTGTTTGATATTTAAAAGTTGAGCGAACAATTATTAGCAAGCATATTTTAGTCGCCGTATCAGGCGGCATTGCGGCCTATAAAGCAGCGGAACTGGTTCGGTTGTTACGGAAACAGGCCTTTGACGTGCGTGTCGTTATGACAGCGTCCGCCCAAGCATTTATCAGTCCGCTGACTTTTCAGGCCTTATCAGGCCATCCTGTCGGCACCCGCTTGCTTGATGAAGATCAGGAGCATGTGATGGGGCACATCAGCCTGGCGCGCTGGGCGGACTGTGTGCTCGTTGCACCGGCGACAGCCAATTGCATCGCCAAATTCAGCCATGGCTTGTCTGATGATTTGGTATCAACGCTTGTTTTAGCCGCGACTTGCCCTGTTTTTGTGGCTCCGGCAATGAATCAGGCAATGTGGAATAAAGCAGTGACCCAAGAGAATGTGGCGCGCCTTAACCGGGATGGCTTCAGATTCATTGGCCCGGCATCTGGTGAGCAAGCCTGCGGGGAAATCGGATACGGTCGCATGGCCGAGCCGGATGTCATCTGCGAGACGCTTTCACGGTTTTTCAGCTGTGACGAAGAGGAACTATCCGGTAAAAAAGTGCTGATCAGCGCGGGTCCGACTCGCGAACCAATTGACCCGGTCCGCTTCATCACCAATCGAAGCTCAGGCAAAATGGGCTATGCACTTGCAGAGGCCGCGATCGAAGCGGGCGCAACCGTTATATTGGTCAGCGGCCCAGTTGCTTTGCCGCCACCTATCAATTGCCGGATCATCCTTGTCGAATCGGCTGCACAAATGCATGAAGCCGTTATTGGCCTAGCGCCCGGCAGCGATATTTATATAGGTGCAGCGGCAGTGGCTGATTACAGTCCGAATGTTAATCAGCCGGAAAAAATTAAAAAAAACGAAAACACGCTGATTCTTGAGTTATTTAAGACCCGGGATATTCTTGCCGACGTGGCGGCATTACAAGAAAAAAGGCCGTTTACCGTCGGATTTGCCGCAGAAACACACGATCTGGAGCGGTATGCAAAGGATAAATTGGCGAAAAAAAATCTTGATATGATTGCGGCTAATTGGGTAGGCAAAGACCAGGGCGGTTTTGACAGAGATCAAAATGCGCTGCAGGTCTTCTGGAAGGGAGGGGAAAAACAATTGGAAATGACGGAAAAAACCCAGCTGGCCAGACAATTAATAATGTTAATCGCAGAGAAAATGAATGAAAAAAATACAACTTAAAGTTCTGGATGACCGGCTAGGCAAGCAAATTCCATTACCGGATTATGCCACTTCAGGATCGGCAGGACTCGATTTAAGAGCGTGTCTTATGGAACCGCTCACATTAAATCCAGGTGAAACAAGCCTTATTCCTACCGGCATCGCCATTCATATTGAAGATAAACATCTGGCGGCAATGATTTTACCAAGGTCTGGACTGGGCCACAAACACGGTATCGTTTTGGGTAATTTAGTCGGATTGATTGATTCCGATTATCAAGGTCAAATTTACGTGTCTTGCTGGAACCGGGGGCAAACCATTTTTCAAATAGAAATCGGCGAGAGAATAGCGCAGATGATATTTGTGCCCGTGGTACAAGCTGAATTTGAGCGCGTTGAATCGTTTGATCAAAGTATGCGCGGCATCGGCGGCTTTGGTCATACCGGTAGAGAATAATTACTCGGGAGCACATTGATGGAACGCATCTTTTTGACATTATCGGCAATCGCAGTGATTCTGGTCATAGTGGCCGGCGGAGGCGTATTTTGGGCGTCATCCGTTTTTATCAGCCAGGCCAAAGAAGCCTCCTCCGCTTCTATTGCCACCGGCGCTGCTTTTGGTATATCTGCGCAAATTGACCAGTTGAACAGCGTGCTTCTGAAGATGGCACAAGATCCTGAGGTGATCAGCGCAATCGACAGCAAAAACCCGGACCTGATCCATGCCGTTGAAAACAAGCTGACCAATTTACTGCCAAGCGCTCTGGCTATCAGGTTGCTAAGACCTGGCGTCGATGAATTGGACGCCAGCCGAATTCCCCATATGGGCTTTGCTGACCTTGATATGGTCAGAGAGACTGTCAACGCTCACCAAATGCCCGCCGTTCAAGGTGATGCCGGCCCCAACCGGCATCTGGCCTTGACCGCAAAAGTGGTAAATGACGGACGCATCATCGGCATTATTCTGGCCAGTTTGAGCTATGACTTTTTGAATGAAAGCTTAAAGGTTGCGCCTATCAAGGATCAGTTAATTCTATTGAAACAAGCGGATTTTGAACTGGCCGGTACGGGCGATAAATCGCTAAAAGGAAACGCAGATAAAAATACCGTTAACGTTGCCAATACCGGCTGGTTGATAGAAGTTTGGTATCAAGGTGGCGCTTCAATGGGCGAAGCCGGACTAATTTTTGGTATCGTGATTGCCTGCTGCTTGCTTATTTTATTGGCATTTTTTGTCAGTTACAGAAAAACGTCGGATATGCTCTCGCACGATCAAAGCAGCGTATTGTTGGCTGTTAAAGATTTGATGACGGGTAATGCTCATGGCAATTACCCTGTATATCTGACGGAAATGAGCATCATCATTTCAACGCTGGTTCAATTTAAACGGGTTATGGATCACCACGATGAGCCCTTGGTGCAGGATGACAATTTGGATATCGATGGTTTTTTTGAGCAATCCAGCTTTGCCATTGAAGAAATCTCATTTGATGATGTGAGCGAGCCTGAAAAAGAGAAACTGGCGACAAAACCCAAAGAAAAACCCATTGCAATGTCCCACGAATTTTCCATTCCACAGACTGTTGCGCCCGCGCCTGTTAAACGCGGCGTACCGGATGAAATTTTCCGGGCCTATGACATACGCGGAATAGTCGACAAGACACTGACTAAAAGCATCGTTTATGACCTTGGCCGGGCGCTGGGAACAGAAATAAGAAATCACGACTGTAAAACCGCCGTTATCGCCAGAGACGGACGCAACTCCAGCCCGGCCTTTGCCGAAGAGCTGGCGAAAGGTCTTGCCTCTACAGGCTGTGATGTCCTTGATTTGGGCATGGCTCCTACGCCTCTTTTATATTTTGTTGTTCAGCATACCGAAGGCCGCTCAGGCGTGATGGTCACCGGCAGCCACAATCCAGCCGACTACAATGGCTTGAAAATGGTCATTAAGGGTGACACCTTGGCCGCAGAGCGCATTCAGGACTTGAAGAAACGCATGGAAGAGGAAGATTACAAGACCGATACTCGCGGGGAAATTGATCAGAACAGCATGTTTGTCTCTGAATATATCGGTATTATTTCAGAAGATATTAATTTGGAGAGAGGCTTAAAAGTTGTACTGGATTGCGGCAACGGTGTCGCCGGTGATATCGGCCCGGTTCTGCTGAAAACATTAGGCTGTGAAGTTATAGAGTTATTTTGTGAGATTGACGGAAACTTTCCCAATCATCATCCGGACCCCAGCAAACCTGAAAACCTGCGTGACCTGATTAAAGCGGTAAAAGAGCATGAGGCTGATTTGGGCATTGCCTTCGATGGCGATGGCGACCGTCTGGGTATCGTCGATTCGGATGGCAATATCATTTGGCCGGACCGGCAATTGATGATTTTTGCTAAAGACGTTCTATCCAAAAAGCCGGGCTCTGAAATCATCTTCGATGTCAAATGCTCGAAGCATTTGGCCGATCAGATTGTCAAATACGGCGGTCGCCCACTCATGTGGAAAACAGGGCATTCATTTATGAAGGCCAAGCTTAAAGAAACAGGTGCCAAACTGGCAGGAGAAATGAGCGGACATATTTTCTTTAACGACCGCTGGTTCGGTTTTGACGATGCCTTGTATTCCGCGGCCAGAATGCTGGAAATAATCGCTGCTGATACGCGTACCAGCGCCCAAATTTTTGCTGAAGTGCCCAACAGCATCAATACGCCGGAGTTAATGGTTCACATGGTTGAAGGCGAAAATGTCAACTTCATGAATGCGCTTATTGCCAAAGCCGATTTAAAAGGCTGCAAGATCACGCAAGTGGATGGATTCAGAGCTGATTTTACTGACGGCTGGGGATTGGTTAGAGCATCCAATACGACGCCTTCATTGATGTTGAGGTTTGAAGCGGACTCTCAGCATGCTTTAAAGCGCATCCAAAATGAATTCAAAATGCTGATGACCCGGATTAAACCCGATATAGTATTGCCTTTTTAAGCTAGCACTCGCAAAAAATATGAAATCAAAGACAGCACATCAAATCGCCCACGTACTGATCGAAGCTCTGCCTTATATCAGACGTTTTAAAGACAAAACCATTGTTGTCAAATTCGGCGGTAATGCCATGATCGATGACGAATTGAAAAACAGTTTTGCCCGGGATATTGTCTTAATGAAGCTGGTTGGGTTAAATCCCATTGTTGTTCACGGAGGCGGCCCGCAAATTGGTGATTTGCTTAAACGCCTGGGTAAAACCAGCGAATTTGTCGACGGCATGCGCGTCACTGACAGCGAGACCATGGATGTGGTCGAAATGGTGTTGGGTGGTTTAGTCAATAAAGAAATTGTGAATCTGATCAATCGTCACGGCGGTAAAGCGATTGGCCTGACCGGAAAAGATGGCGATTTTATTCATGCGAAAAAAATCACGATGAAAAAATTAACGCCTGAAGTTTTAGAGCCCGAGATTATCGATTTAGGCCATGTAGGCGAAGTGAGCAGCATCGATCCTTCCGTGTTATCCATGCTTAACGGCAGTGATTTTATCCCGGTTATTGCACCGATTGGTGTCGGTGACGACGGTTTCTCTTATAACATTAATGCCGATCTGGTTGCCGGCAAGGTGGCCGAAGTATTACAAGCGGAAAAGCTGATATTGCTTACCAACACCGCCGGTATTTTGGATAAGGAAGGTAATCTGCTGACCGGCCTGTCACTCAAGGATGTTAACGACCTGATTGCAGACGGCACCATTTCAGCTGGCATGATTCCAAAAACGCGTTGTGCAACTGACGCGTTAAAGGGAGGCGTTTCCAGCGTCCATATCATTGACGGCAGAGTGGAACATGCGGTTTTACTGGAATTGCTTACCGACCAGGGCGTAGGCACTTTACTGGTCGGTCATTCTCGATAAAGCATCGTTGATATAAGGCCTGAAAGCCGATCTTATTTCGTTGACTCTCTCACTCTTACACAGCTCTTTTCCTAACGAAGAATCGCGGCAGCGAATATCAAGAAACAGTTGATATTCAGACTCGTTAACTGCGATTTTGGATAGCGACAAACTCAAATCAGTGTCCTTGGACGGCTGACGGCTCATGATGAGTTTATCGCTATCGATATCCGCACCGGTTGTCGAATGGAAGTGCACGAAGTTGCGGCCAATTTCCCAGGCCTTGTTACATTGATGATCATTTTCGCAATAGAACAAACCCAATTCGTTGGCGTCTTTTATGCTTGCAATAAGATTGGTTTTAGGCTGATTTTCAGTGCGCAATTGCGTTAGAAACAGATACCGTTCGATGTCAGCATTATCGGCTTTTTGGCTCTATGTGATTCGTAGTGGGTAATGCAATAATATAGCCATGAACAGTGAAACTTTATTCAGCATGGCTTTAGGCCTGCAACCCCCTTGGCAGGTCAAAGCTGTGACCTTTTCTACAGATGAATTGGCCCGTAGCGAACTTCATCTGCATATCGATTTCGTGACTGGCTCGCGCTTCTTAGACGACGCGAATAA
>JGI24123J20310_1000240_pt1 | contig 40048 bp, 32 predicted proteins | sample SubbioCR12Aug_5A_FD_20310 | JGI IMG/M metagenome (IMG submission 20310)
GTCGATTATTCCAGCATATTTGGCTGGACGTACAAGGACACCGGATCTTGTTTGCGAAACACTAGATATTGGGGTTACCACGGAAAATCCGGAAGAGCCAACTTTTCAGAAATTGACTTAAATTGATAACGCGTCGATAAACTACAAAACAAACTAACAAGTTGGGAAAAACCGAAATTCAGACTAATTTCATAAGCTTACAGTAGATACCGTTAGTGAAGTTCTGCTCTAGACTTTAAGGCGAATTAATCATAGTTCAATTTGACCTGATTTCGCAGTTAAAATCGTTTTTTTTCAATTCGTTTATAATCAGGCCAACAAAATTTACTCAAAAACGCATTAAAACTTAGCTTTTAAGTTCAAGCGTCAAAGGGTTATTTTCTTGCTTTCAAACAATTGCGCTCGGGAAATTTATGAATTGTAGTAATAAACGGCAATTAAACAATTGTTAAGCTAAGAAATCTTGCTTAACTGTTTAAGTCATTCTCGTAATTAAGACTTTGAAAACCACCTGAATTCATCAAAAAACACAACGAATTATGAATGCGTTTGAAGATTATAGCTTTTTAAGCTACCTGGCAGCCTCTATCGCTTATCTGTTATTACTTCCGTTGAGCATATTCAGCTTAAAAAAAAGCAACCTGGCCTTGCCGATAATGATCGCAACGGGTTTGTCGTTTATTTGGGCCGGCTATACCACGTTAGCGCTCAAAATCGACACTATCTACACGCCGGAGACATTGCCGTTTGAAACGTTGCGCAGTGCCGGTTGGCTGATTCTATTGAGCTTTATAATATATCAACAGCAAAATCATGAACACCTCTCATTTTTAAAAGAGTCAAAACTGGCTCAATCACTTATCCTGATTGTCACCCTGACCTTTTTGATAGAGAGCTACAGTCCTTGGCTCATGCTGGTCAATTTTTATTTGGGTACTGATTTTCGACTGTTTGCCCATGTTGGTTTTGCAATTGCCGGATTGATTCTGATCGAACAAGTCTATCGTAATGCCCTGTATGAACAGCGATGGGCGATTAAATTCCTGTGCCTGGCATTAGGCTCTTTATTCGTTATTGATTTTTTTCTATACAGTAAATCGTTGTTGTTTTCGAATATTGATTCTGCGCTCAGGGATTCAAGGGGCATTATCAATGCGCTTGTGGCGCCATTACTGGCTATTTCTGTAGTTCGTCTTCAAGAACATACCACGACGTTAACCGTCTCCAGAAAACTGGTATTTCATACAACCGTCTTGTTTGCTTCCGGCATCTATTTAATTTTAATGTCAGTTGTCGGTTATTACATTCGCGATTATGGCGGAAATTGGGGTCAACTGGCTCAGATAGCCTTTATTTTCCTGTCAATCCTGCTGCTCATCATCCTGTTTGTTTCGGGAAGAACTCGAGCCCTGGTCAAGGTTTATTTAAACAAACATTTTTTTCAATACAGTTACGACTACCGGGAAGAATGGATCAAATTAAGTAAAACTATCGCACAAATGGATTCCATTACCGAATTATATGGCCTCATATTAAGAACCATGGCCAATTTGGTTGAAAGTTCAGGGGGGGGCTTGTGGATCAAAAATGAACAAGGCGATTTTTATTTTGCCGAACACTACAACATGGGTTTCGAGCCTGAAATTTTATTTAAAAAAGACACACCCTTTATACAATTCATACAATCCAAGCAATGGGTGATAGATTTTGCTGAGTATGCTTTGGCACCTGATGTTTATGAAGATGTCGACTTATCAGCCTGGGATAATAAAGATTATGCTATCTGGCTTCTGGTACCGCTACTCCGGTTAAACTCGGTAGAAGCCTTTGTCGTCCTGACACAAGCAAGAGCCCCCCGCATTCTCAATTGGGAAGATCATGATTTACTAAAAACGGTGGGTATGCAATTAACGAACGCTTTAGCACTTAACCGAACCATTGACGAATTGGCAAGATCCAAGCAATTTGAAGCCTATAATCGTTTGTCTGCTTTCATTGTTCATGACCTGAAAAACCAAGTTGCCCAGATTGCTTTAATTGTGAAGAATGCCGAAAAACACAAAAGGAATCCTGAATTCATTGATGATTCCATCGATACGTTAAAAAATGTAGCCGAAAAAATGCAACACGTTATCGATCAACTGAGAAAAGGCAACATTCATTCGGAATCCAGAACGTTGATAGATTTGAAAGAGATAGTACAAGACGTGGCTATTCAACAATCCTGCAACATTCCTGGCCTACAAATCCTCAATCAAATGAATGACACATCGATCAGAGTCATAGGCGAACAAGCTAAATTGATTGCAGTACTCGGCCATTTGGTACAAAACGCTCAAGAAGCGACCCCCCAAAATGGCGTTGTTAGGCTAGAATTATTCAACGATAACTCCGACGTGACGATCAAGATAATCGATAGTGGCATTGGTATGGATAAACAATTTATCGCCACTCGTTTATTTAAACCTTTCGATACCACTAAAGGTAATGCCGGAATGGGCATTGGCGTCTATGAAGCAAAAGACTATGTGACCAAGCTATCGGGAACGATCGAGGTAGAGAGCAATCCTGGCATGGGTTCAGTATTTACGATAAAACTGCCCATCTATAAACCAGCGCAACAATAACAAACTTGAGTACCGCAGCAGTTAAGGACCAAATGAATGGAAGATAGAAAAATATTATTGATAATTGAAGACGACCCTGGATTGCAAAAACAACTTAAATGGAGCTTTGAAGATTATCAAACGGTCATTGCCGGCCATCGCCAAGACGCCATTATTGCCTTGAGACGATTCATGCCCAGCGTTGTGACGTTGGATTTAGGACTGCCACCCGATCCTACCAATGCCAGCGAGGGCTTGCAGACATTAAGAGAAATTCTTGAACTGGCACCGTTAACCAAAGTGATAGTAGTCACCGGCAATGATGATCGCTCAAATGCACTGGAGGCGGTGTCATTGGGTGCGTATGATTTTTATCAAAAACCGATTGATCTGGATGTTTTGAAAACCATTATCCAGAGAGCTTTTCATCTGGACGAATTAGAAAAGGAAAATGTCCGGCTTCAGCAAAAAAATAAAGAGCCTTTGAACGGTATCATTGCCTCCTGTAAAAAAATGCAAAACCTATCCCGCACGGTAGAGAAAATTGCACCCACACAAATTACAACCTTATTATTGGGCGAAACAGGAACAGGCAAAGAATTGCTTGCAAAAGCCATTCATGATCTCAGCGATCGCTCATCCAAGCCTTTTGTTGCAGTCAATTGTGCGGCAATACCGGAAAGTCTTTTAGAAAGCGAACTTTTTGGTTATGAAAAAGGGGCATTCACCGGCGCGACCAAACAAACCAAAGGAAAAATTGAATACGCGGACGGAGGAACCTTCTTTCTCGATGAAATTGGCGATTTGCCGTTTTCACTGCAATCCAAACTTTTACGCTTTATACAAGAGCGAAAAATCGAGCGCTTGGGTGGCAGGGGAGAAATACCGGTCGATGTCAGAATTATTTGCGCAACGCATCAAAATATTCAGGAATTGATTATCCGGGGATCCTTCAGAGAAGACCTTTTTTACCGCGTCAGTGAAATGGTGATCAACATTCCTCCCCTCAGAGAACGCGAGGGCGATGCTATCGTCATAGCAACCGCCTTGCTTCGAAAATTCAGTGAGCTACATAAAAAAACAATCCGGGGTTTCAGCAAAGAAGCGGCTCTCGCTATCGAAACTTTTGACTGGCCAGGAAATATTCGCCAGTTAGAAAACAAAATCAAACGAGCGGTTATTATGGCTAACGAACCTTTGGTTAGCTTGGAAGACCTTGAAATAACGATCAACGATAAACCGTCATCGCCTTTCAATTTGAGAGAAGTGAGAGAGGAATCCGAGACGGCTGCGATTAAGCGCGCATTAACTCATTGCGACAATAACATATCCAAAACGGCTCAACTCCTGGGTGTTACCCGGCCTACGCTATACAGCTTATTTGAAAAATACGGCATTCAAATCTGACGGCTTTGATAAATGGCCCATGCGACCTCTAATGCCTGCTTGTTTTCCTTAACATCATGCACTCGAAAATATTTAACTCCGTTCATAACACCCAATGCAGTCGTCACTGCGGTGGCCGTTATCAATTCCTCAGGATTGTTCACATCGCAAATTGACCCCATGAAACGTTTGCGACTTGTGCCCAATAAAACGGGATAACCGGTCGCTACAAATTGGTCGAGATGTGCCAATAAATCAATATTATCCTGTTTACGCTTACCGAAGCCTATGCCCGGGTCAATAACCAATTGTCGCTTATCGACCCCCCTACTCATAGCTAGCTCGACCCGCTGCATTAATCCGTCCAGCACTTCTCGGACAACATTCAGATAGAACGGACTTTCCTGCATTGTTTTTGGGCTGCCCTGCCGGTGCATCAAAATGAGGGGGACTTGTTTTTGAACCGCAACATCGAATATCAATTCATCATCAAGGCCGGCAGAAATATCATTGATCAGCGTCGCCCCGGCATCCAACGCCGCAGCCGCAACGCGATGTAGTGTTGTATCGATACTTATTGGGATGGTTTCATTCAGTTGCAGCCTTATTGCATCAATAATCGGAACCACGCGCCTGATTTGTTCTTCCTCGGATACCGGGTCTGCGCCAGGGCGCGTGGATTCACCCCCAATATCGATCATATCAGCCCCCTGCTCTATCATCTTGCGGCATTGGTCCAGTGCCTCGGCAACGCCATTGAAACGTCCGCCGTCAGAAAAACTGTCAGGAGTGACATTCAAAATACCCATGATCATGGGCTTTGTATTCTCAACAACATTCACTTTAATGCCTCATTTATTAATCAGTGTCATGATTAAGGTATAATGCCAGCCTTTTAATCGCTTAATACATTCAATGGATCATCCGCGTTTAGCCTGGGCTGTTACCGGTTCAGGCCATTATATAGAAGAATGCCTGGAATTTATTTTGACTCTGGACTGCGTGGATCTGTACCTCAGTTTAGCCGGGGAAGAAGTGTTGAAAATGTACGGCATCAAGCTGGACGCTGTTCGCGAAAAAATGCCGGTCTATCGTGATAAAACCGCTTCTTCCCCTCCTGTAGGGCTATTCTACAAGGGGTATTATCACACTTTTGTGATGGCACCGACGACCTCCAATACCGTTGCCAAATGCGTATTGGGCATTGCTGATTCGCTGGTTACCAATCTCTACTCGCAAGCCGGAAAATGCAGAGTTCCCAGTATTGTTTATCCTTGCGATATCGCGCCTGAAATGGAAACCACAGCACCGGGGGGCAAAGTAATGGTTTATCCCCGGCCTATAGACCTTGAAGCGACGGATAAAATTCGAACCTTTCCATACACACAGGTGGTTGAAAGCGTGGATGAACTGATTGAAGCCGTGCAAGCACGATTAAAAACGCTGGCATGAGCGAGCATATTCTCTTCTTAACCGGAAAGCTGGCAGAAAAGCAATTGCACCGCATTCTGGAGCAAATGCAGCCGGATTTTACCTATACAGTGCATCAGTTGGGCATCAAGGTCGCGGCGCTAATGACCACGGATATGATTGCCAGACGGTTGACCGATACGTTTAATGCGGATCGTATCATCCTTCCCGGACGTTGCCGGGGAGATATAGACAAACTGTCCACGGACTTAAGTCTGCCGGTAGAACGTGGGCCAGATGAATTAAAGGATCTGCCCCAATATTTTGGCAAGGCAGCACATCAAATCGATATCAGCCAGTACACGGTCAAAGTGTTTGCCGAAATTGTCGATGCGCCCTTCGTCAGCATAGAAACCATTTTACAGCGAGCGTCTTATTACCGAGATAACGGTGCTGATGTCATCGATATCGGCTGCTTGCCGGGCACGCCATTTCCACATATGGAGGAGGCCATACAGGCGCTAAAACAGGCCGGATTTCTGGTCAGCATCGATTCTTTAACATCCGAAGATCTGCTTAGGGGGGGTAAAGCCGGAGCCCATTATTTGCTGAGCCTGCACGAAAGCAGTTTGTGGATTGCCGGCGAAGTCGATGCCGTACCTGTCATTATCCCCGAGACACATGAAGACCTCGAGTCTTTATACCGTTCGATTGAAACACTGCAAGGAAACAACCAGACCTTTATAGTCGATCCGATTCTGGACCCTATCCATTTTGGATTTACTGCTTCGCTCGTTCGCTATCATGCAGTCAGAAAGCGTTATCCCGGCATTGAAATGATGTTGGGCGTTGGCAATATTACCGAGCTGACGCATGCCGACACCCTGGGCATGAATGCACTGTTACTGGGTATTTGTTCAGAACTCGATATTAACCATATATTAACGACCGAAGTGAGCAAACATGCCTGCAGAGCGATTAAAGAAGCGGATCTCGCGAGACGCATCATGTATGCCGCCAAACAACAGGACAGGCTACCCAAACATATTGATAATGGCTTAATGGCGCTGCATGAAACTGCGCCTTTTCCCTATTCGGCGGATGAGATCAAAGAATTAGCCGAGCAAATAAAGGACCCCAGCTTCAGAATTCAAACCAGCCCGGACGGTATCCATATTTTTAACCGCGATGGCATCCATACCGCGCAAGACCCGTTTGATTTATATCCCAAGCTTGATGTAGCCAGCGATGGCGGCCATGCCTTTTATCTGGGCGTGGAATTAGCCCGTGCGCAAATAGCCTGGCAACTCGGCAAGCGCTTTACTCAAGATGAACCGTTACAATGGGGGTGTGCTGTCGATCTAAATGAAAACACCGTTGACTTACATCAATTTAAACCGGCAGGTTCCACATTACAAAAATAAAGCTTAAAACGTGTCAGGTTAAGCCCTACTTGATTACTTTCTTCCAAACATCACAACGCTTAACGTTTTGATGGCTAACGACAGTCCTTACCCCGAACTATGATTTTTGAAACCATCGTCACGACTCAAAACAGCTCAGGCGAAGTCCATATCGCGCCTATGGGTATCCATAAACAGGATGATCTGTTCATTATTTTGCCTTTTCGCCCGTCTACAACCTTGACGAATTTGCTGTCAACACAAACAGCCATCATCAACTTCAGTGATGATGTGCGCATATTTGCAGGCTGTTTAACCGGACGCCGCAATTGGCCCTTAAAAATGGCGGAAAAAGTCACAGGGCACGTTTTGGAAAACACCCTTGCCCACTCCGAAGTTAAGTTACTGCGCGTGGAAGATGACCCCGTTCGTCCGAAATTATTCTGTCAGACCGTGCATACTGTCAATCACAGACCGTTTACAGGATTCAACCGAGCACAATACGCCGTTCTGGAAGCCGCAATACTGGTCAGTCGGCTCGATAGATTGACACCTCAAAAAATTGAAAGTGAACTCGATTATTTACGCATAGGACTTGAAAAAACGGCAGGACCGATTGAATTAGAAGCATGGCAATGGCTGATGGAGGCCGTCACACAATATCAGCAAGAGAGTAAACCATGACAGGAATGTTAGCCAGTGTCACCAACCTGCAAGAGGCATTGCAGGTGCTTCAGTACGATGTTGATATCATTGACCTCAAAGATCCGGCCCAAGGCGCACTTGGCGACCTTCAGATAGAAAGCATAAAAACGATAGTCAAAGCCATCAACGGTCAACGCCGTATCAGTGCGACCATCGGCGATTTGCCCATGCACCCACAGACTATTCTTTCCGCCGTTCTTTCCAAAGCTGAAACGGGCGTCGACTTCATTAAAATCGGATTTTTTCCAGGTGGCGACTGGAACGGAACACTGGATGCGCTAGAGGATCTAGGCAATGCCGGCATCAGCATGATTGCGGTTTTATTTGCTGATACACAGCCCGAACTCAATACCTTAAGCAAAATCAAGTCGGCCCGATTTCGTGGTGTGATGCTGGATACGATGGACAAACAGAAAGGCTCACTAACCGATATGATGCCGCAAAATAACATTCAAAACTTTGTCGAACAAGCCTCCGCCAATCATCTTATATGCGGGTTGGCGGGCTCACTGCGAATTGCCGATATTCCTGCATTAAAGTCATTAAAACCCGATTATTTAGGTTTTCGCGGCGCGCTATGTTCTCAGCAGAAAAGAACCGCAGAACTGGATGAATCCGCAATAAAGACGATTAGTTCACTTATTAAAAAGCAATGAGCATGTCATTCCGGCATGGATTGCCGGAGCCGTGAGACCGCGCAAGCGAATCCAGGTTACATGGATAGCTCGAAGCTTACCTTCCTTGGCACTGGATGCCCGTTTCCAGACGGGCATGACGGGCTTATGGATTGAGCTGAAAACATCTTGCTAATCAGGTCTTGTTATTACTCGGCAAAACAAGAATAACTAAACTGAAGTTTCCCAGTTTTTATAGAGTTGGACAGGCTTGTTTGGGAGCTGTGTTTGCATTAATAGTTGCCGTTATCCCGGCAATCCCTGCCGGGATGTTGCTTCTGCCTACGGCGAACAGTGCTTTATGAAATGGGTTTGGCACCGTTTACGCAAACTCTATCAATAATTCCTGCAGCCCATGCATAATTGCAGCTCGTTCACTCTTAAGGCTAAACCATGAAACGACCGCTTCCGCTCACCACACAAATCCTGATCGGTATGGGAATGGGTCTGCTTATCGGATCACTGATCAATAACTTTGCAATCAATAACTCTTTTGTCGCTACCTATGTGGTTAACGGCGTTTTTTATGTTTCGGGGGCGCTATTTATCAATGCATTAAAAATGCTGGTGGTGCCGCTGGTCACTTTTTCGCTGATTGAGGGCGTAAATGCCATCGGGGATGCCGGTGCCGTTGGAAGAATAGGTTGTAAAACCATTTTTTGGTATTTGCTGACTACGGCATTGGCCGTTTCGATAGCGCTGATGATTGCAGCGATAGTGTCACCCGGGCAGAACTTTGAGACCGTCATCAATCATACGTCTTTTACTCCACCTTCTGCCCCGTCTCTGAATGAAGTATTGATTAATCTGGTACCCGGGAATCCGGTTAAGGCATTTGCTGAGGGCGAAATGCTGCAAATCATCTGTTTTGCTCTGTTCTTCGGCATTGCCATGTTAAAGACCGGAGAGACCGGTAAAAAATTGGCCGGTTATGTGTCAATGGTCAACGAGGTGATGATGTCACTGGTAACGCTAGTCATGCGTTTCGCGCCGTTGGGTGTGTTTTGCCTGATGGCCAAAACATTTTCAGAACAGGGCTTGACCCTCATCATGCCGATGCTCGGCTATGCGCTCACCGTGATTGCGTGTTTGCTCCTGCATTCCATCGTCACGCTGAATCTGCTGCTGTATGTCAATACGCGACTGAGTCCCTGGGTTTTTTTGAGGAAAATGCGCCCTGTTTATCTTTTTGCATTCAGCACCGCCAGTTCCAACGCTACCCTGCCGGTTACCTTGCGAACCGTAGAAAAAAAACTGGGGGTTCATACCGGCACGGCATCGTTTACCATCCCACTAGGGGCTACGTTTAACATGGATGGAACTGCAATCATGCAGGGTGTCGCCACTGTTTTTATTGCCAATGTTTATCACATTCCGCTGACTTTAGAACAGTATGTAACGGTAATCGGCATGTCTTTACTCGCCTCGATTGGCACTGCCGGAGTGCCCGGTGTCGGATTGATCATGCTCGCCATGGTATTGAATCAGGTCGGCCTGCCTGTTGAAGGAATTGGCCTGATCATAGGCATAGACCGGTTTCTGGATATGATGAGGACCGTTGTCAACGTCAACGGCGATGCCGTGGTTACCTGTATCGTTTCAGGTAGTGAGAAAACCCTGGATAAAAAGATTTATCAAACAATGGACATAAATTCCGAATGATCTTCATCTTAAAGAATAAATTCAAGAGCAAAGCCTTTGCCGGGTATTAACCTGACGACTTTGGTTTTCAATACTGGCGCGTCATCCAGTTCCAGTGTTTGAACACTCATTAATTCACCCATCTGAGGCAATTCAGTTGGACAAAAAATAAACAAACCACTTTCTGAAAAATCATTCATTTTAAGTTGTACGGAATTGCCGGAGGAATAAGTCACCTTGACCACTGCCCGGTGGACTAACCTGGCATGCCTCCTTCTGTTGGTATCATTTGTCATAAAGTCTTATATCTATAAAGAAAAAATAGTTGACGCCAAAACTTCCTCAATAATAGTTGGTAAATAGTCAGGATGTCATGAAATTTACTTTTCTTGATCATGATTTTGCCAATCTCTAACCAGGATCTGTTGGGTATTTTGACTGAATTGTTGCTGTACTTGCCTGATAAACTGCATTGCGCCCTCAACATGCTTCATTTCCGGCAATTCATTGACGCCCTGGCTGTCAATCCCTTCCAGAACATGAGCAACCGTAAGCTGAGCGCTTTCCAGGCCGGGTTGAAAAACAGCGGCGCGCCCCATTTCGGTTTTTAGCTCAACAATCAATCGTGCATCGATCAACTTGGTCAGCAACGCTTTAGTAATGCTGGGAGGAATTTTTAATGCTTCAGCAAGCTGATCAATCGAATAAGGCGGTTTTCGCTCAATAAAGGCTAACAAAATGAGCCGGGTTATTTCTAAGGCAATTGCTTTTTCCAGATTGACACTTAATGAGCCGCTTGTTAACTGTTCATCATCTGGATTCTGATGGAAAAAAACGACTTCACAGCCAAACAATACAATCATCCAGCCTGCTTGTAACCAGACGAGAAACAAGGGTAATGCCGCAAAACTGCCATAAATTGCATTGTAGCCCGACACGCCGATTTGTAATGACAAATAACTCCATTGCAAAATCTGGTAAAGCAAACTGGCAAGAATGCCGCCCAGCATGGCGGACTTTAAAGCAACTTTTTGGTTCGGTATAAAGAGGTATAGGCTGGTGAACAAAATAAACATGATGACCAAAGGCGACAGACCGAAAATCCAGGTAATCATCGCAACGCCCAACTCAGGCAAGTAATAAGTTGCAAGCCATTCCAAAATATGTGTTTTTACAAAAACGGTCATGCTGCTAGCCGAAAGAGCCAATACCGGGGCCAAAAACATGAACGAAATATAGTCAGTCAACTTTTTTTGCAGCGGCCTGGATTGTTTCAATTTCCAAATGGCATTAAAAGCATCCTCAATATTGCTCATTACTTTTACGCCGGACCAAACTAGAACAACAATGCCTATCCCGGCAATGAGCCCTCCTTTGGTTTCTGCCAATATATTTTCGGCGAAGGCTAAAACTTGCAAAAGCATTGTTTCCTGATTAGGCACCTGTTCAAGCAAGCGTTGTTTTAGATGAATTTCATAGCCAAAACCTTTGGCAACTCCAAACAATAAAGCAAAAACGGGCACAATCGATAATAGGCTGTACAACGTGAGCGCTGAAGCGTGTAAAGGACAAAAGTCGGCAACAAACCCTTTGACGGATCGAAAAATAAGGAATCTTAATGAAAGCAACCACTTAACAAAGTCCTTTTGATGCCAGTTGATCAAAGTGGACTCCGCAAAGAGTCCAAAATAATGAGTTTTTTGATTCATTGTTTTGGTATTTAAAACTTTAAGAATGGGGTCAAAATAGCTTCCTGAAAAAGGATTCAAATCAGGTATTGCCAAAATGTAGGCTCAGGTCATAAACATAAAAATGAATGTTAACCAATGACCTGAACGGCTATCTTTACCTATGACGTTAACATGTATTCAAAAGATTGCTAAGTTTTGAGTGTAGAATATTAAAATTGATTATCAACGCAGTATCCGCCTGACATTAAGTCAAGCAAAATCAGGATTTTTCATACCTTACTCAATTCATTATGACGTCACGATTTAATCCGGTGGATCTCTTCCATACCAGTGTTTTAATCATCTTCGTAATGTGCGCTTATTTCCTTCTGGGTTTAATTGGCCTTGAATTAGCAGTCCCTCCCAGCAATGCCGGCGCTGTTTGGCCCCCTGCAGGCATCGCTTTGGCGGCGATAGTACTAAAAGGACCTCGCGTGCTGCCAGGCATTTTTCTAGGTAATTTTTCTATAAGCGCCTGGGCGTTTGGTTTCACCCCAAATGCCTGTCTGATTTACACAGGCACAGGGATAGGCGCAACTGCCTGCGCCTACTCAGGTTACCGGTTAATCAAGCACTTTATTGGCTTACCCAACCCATTACTCGAAACCAAAAAGATTGTTTTATTTTTTACGTTGGGAGGACCCGTCAGTTGCCTGATTCCGGCAACCTTAGGTATTTCATTAATGGTCAGCATGAAGGTTATCTTTCCGGCAGATATTCCGTTTAACTGGTTTAGCTGGTGGGTAGGCGACACCATAGGCGTCCTGGTTTTTGCCCCGCTTGCCCTTATTTTATTTGCCAAATCTCACTCAATTTGGCGAGCCCGTTTTAATACTGTTGGCACGCCCTTATTGCTCAGCTTTCTTCTTGTTGCGGGCAGTTTTCTTTTTATACAGCAAGATGAAAACCGAAGGCATGCAAAAGAATTTGAGAGTCAAACCCTTTCGTTAGTCAAATTGATTAATGAACGCCTTAACAATCATCTGCAAATTGTTTACGGAATGCGAAACTTGTTTACAGTAGGCACTTCATCATTTGATCAAGCCGATTTTTCATTTATTACGCACTCTTTTTTTCAACAGTACCCTGAACTTAAATCCTTGGCATTATTTTCAATAACTTCGCAAGGATCGGAAATTAAAAATCTGATTCCCCAATTAGTTGAACCGGAAAGTAGCCGTAATTTACTTTCCACCGTAATTAATGACCCGAACTCATACTTTAAGCTTTTCAGCCCATTCGAATCAGCCAAAAACTCGGTCGTATTTATTAAATTTAACAATGAACAGGTGATTATGCTGACCCCTGTCAATAAAAATTCAAACACGAATAAAAAGGCACTGACCGGTGTAGCGCTATCGATGTTTATGCTTCCAGAATTGTTGGATTCGGCTTTTATCGGATTAACGACGGAAGGGATACAGATCAGCATTGATGTACTTGATAAAAAATCAGGGGTCATCAATGTTCATGCACTGGCAAAAAATCAGTCAATTGACCGGCAAATTCAGCAAGAATTCAAGCTGGCTGATCAACGTTGGCTGGTCAATTTTTTTCATGACAAAAGCCATATCCATGCCCAATACCATTGGTCGTTATGGTGGTATCTTACGTGCGGTTTGATTTTTATCAGCGTTATGGGCGTGGGATTACTGGCGCTAACCGGACGTCATGCCATCACAGAGAGCATTGTGTATGAAAGAACCCGTGACTTATTGAAAGCCAAAAATACCGCAGAAAATGCGAATACTGCAAAAAATCATTTTCTCGCAAAAATTAGCCATGAATTGCGGACGCCTTTAAACGGTATCATGGGCTTTACCCAACTGCTTCAGAACAATTTGGACCTGGGCGATAACGAAAAACAACATGTCAACATCATCAGGCAATGCAGTCAGGATTTGCTCGGTTTAATCAACGATATACTTGATTTTACCGCAATCGAAACCAATAACACCAAGGTTGTTAACGGACTTTTTGACTTTACGGCCTTTATTAATGATATCAATGCGATATATCAACTTATTGCGGGGAAACAAGATCTAAAATTAATCACATCAATTAATAATGCACCCGCCAAACTCCAAGGTGATGAAAAACGTATCCGTCAAATCTTATGTAATTTGCTCAATAATGCCTTTAAATACACTGAAAACGGTCAGATCCAATTTATTGTGGATGCCTCGGAAAACGAACTTTATCTGACCGTAGCCGATACCGGCTATGGCATTGCGCAGGAAGATATGGATAGAATCTTTGAACCATTTATCCAATTGAACAATCATGACGCAACTCAAGAAGGCATAGGGATAGGACTGACTATTACCAAGGAACTACTGAAAATCATGAATGGACGCATCTCTGTTCAAAGTGAGTTGGGAACCGGCAGTATTTTTACGGTTACGCTCCCTATTGAGAATCAAGCAACAGCTTGGAACTAAGCTCGAATTGGCTTTTCAGTAAAAGCAGGATGACTTATCGGGTTATAACTCTATAAAATGTGTTTTTTTTATTAAAAATCCCTCAACGAGATGCGTACATCACAATTTCCACTGAACACTGTAAAAGAAACACCTGCCGATGCAGAAATAGTCAGTCATAAACTGATGATCAGAGCGGGCCTGATCCGTAAATTAGCTGCTGGCCTGTACTCCTGGTTACCGTTGGGACTGCGCGTGATGCGCAAAGTCGAGCAATATACCCGCGAGGAAATGGAAAAAGCCGGGGCGCTTGAAGTTTTGATGCCGGCCCTGCAACCGGCCGAATTGTGGCAGGAAACCGGACGCTGGGAAAAATACGGCCCCGAATTGGCCAGACTTAAAGATCGCCACAAACGGGATTTCTGCCTGGGACCCACGCATGAAGAAATCATTACCGATCTGGCCCGCAATGAATTAAAAAGTTACAAGCAATTACCCATTACTTATTACCAGATTCAAACCAAGTTCAGAGATGAAATCAGGCCGAGATTCGGGGTGATGCGTTCCCGCGAATTTATCATGAAAGATGCCTATTCGTTTCATTTAGATGAAGCCTCTTTGCAGGAAACTTATGATCAAATGTATCAGGCCTACACCAATCTGTTTAACCGTTTGGGCTTAGGCTTTAGAGCCGTTATTGCCGATTCCGGATCCATTGGCGGCGCGGTATCCCATGAGTTTCACGTATTAGCCGACTCAGGCGAAGACGCCATTGCCTTTTCAACTGAAAGTCAGTATGCCGCAAACGTTGAAAAAGCAGAGGCGCTTGCACCTACTGAATCCAGAAATCCGCCCTCTCAAGCCTTGGCATTAATTGATACCCCGCAGCACAAAACCATTGAGGAAGTCAGTCGGTTTTTCAATGTACCCGCATCACAATGCCTTAAAACACTCATTGTAAAAGGTGATCAAGAAGACACTTTGTTCGCGTTGCTGATCAGAGGCGATCACGAACTAAATACCGTTAAAGCACAAAAAATTACGGGTGTATTAAGTCCCATGGAAATGGCGACAGACGAACAGATTCTCAAATCCTGTGGTTGCAATCCGGGGTCAATTGGTCCTATCAATCTGAATATGAAGATAATTGCGGATAGCAGCGTGATAGCGATGTCTGATTTTATCTGTGGCGCCAATCAGGATGACAAGCATTACCAAGGCGTAAATTGGGAAAGAGATCTTCCGGTGCCTGAAACGATCGCTGATTTGAGAATGATTTGTGAAGGAGACCTGAGCCCTGATGGTCATGGATCAATAACCATTGCGCGCGGCATTGAAGTTGGCCATATTTTTCAATTAGGCACCAAATACAGCGAAGCGATGAAAGCAGCCATCATCAACGAAGCAGGGAAAAATCAAACCATGATCATGGGCTGCTACGGCATCGGCATTTCAAGGATTGTAGCGGCAGCCATTGAGCAAAACCACGATGACAAAGGCATCATTTGGCCAGTGAATTTAGCCCCGTTTCAAGTAGCCTTGTGTCCGATGAACATGCATAAATCAGAACGTCTGCGCGAAAAAACAGAAGCCTTGTATAAAGATTTGCTGGCGGCAGGTATCGAAGTGTTATTTGACGACCGTAAAGTCAGAGCCGGCTTTATGTTTTCGGATATGGAACTGATAGGGATACCGCATCGCATAGTCATCGGCGATCGCGGTCTGGATTCAGGACATGTCGAATATCAGGGCAGGACCGATCAGGCCAGTATCGAAGTGCCGATGGAAGGCCTCGTTGACTGGCTTAAAAAGAAACTGGCCGGTTGTTAACTTGGAAGAGCATTAAGTCGAAGAATAGAATAAGGATTTTCGCCAAAAATAACCTCCTCCATTTAAAATAGCGATGTTCGGGTTAAAAGTTGGACAATTGGCAGAGGCGTCATCCCGGAAGGGATTGCCGGGATCCAGGTCACAAGGATGTGAACGTCCGACACCATATATGGCCTCTGGACCTTTATAACCCTATGCTACTGCCCAACCTCTGCATTCGCGCATAAATAGAGGGGGGATCGATAACGTCGCTTAGAGGTAATTTTATTCCACTATTCAGTGATTAACTAAAGTCTGTGCTAAATTTAGGACCATTAATCAATTAAGATGCGGGTAATGAGTCAATTTAGCGCTGACGGAGCAACAAAACAAAGGTTTATGTTGCGGTTTGAGATAGCCAACCCAACCTACGCTGAATAATTACATGACAGGCAATATTCTTTTCGTATTTAACCAATAGAATAATTGATAGCTAACACAAACAGGTCGTTTATGATCACTAACACACAAATTCCGCTTCAATCTCAATACTCAAGTAGTGACCGGTGGTTATTAGGATTTGTAGCGATTTTCTTTATTCTAGTGTTTACACCGACTCTGTCCTGGCTATGGGGTCGCTGGACAATGAGCGTCTGGCAAAATGGACATGGCATACTCGTAACGCTGCTGGTGATTTATCTCGTCAGAGAGGAACTCATAAAACGCAAAAACTTACCCCAACACACCAGCGCCTGGGGGTTTGCGATACTGATTCCGGCCTTAATCATCCACATGCTGGACACAGGACTCAATTCACAATTGCTCTCGGCATTTGCATTATTCATGTCACTGCCAGGATTAGCGCTGTTGTTTCTAGGTATGGAGCGCAGTAAAGCGATTCTTTTCCCGTTGATTATCCTGATGATGACACTCCCTATCCCGCTCGTTTTTACGGAATCACTTCATATGGGACTGCGTATCATCGCCACCAAATCAGTCGCTTGGTTGCTTAAAATACTGGGGGTTCCTGTTTATTCGACAGGCACAATACTTCAGGTTGAAAACGGGACTTTACAAGTCGCCGATGCCTGCAGTGGTTTTTCTACTCTTTATGCTGCCGTTACGATAGCGATTCTTACCGCCTATTTTTGCAACAGCGCAAAACGCAGAATTCTTTTATTGATTATTGCTGCTCCTCTGGCTATCGCTGTAAATATCGCCAGAGTATTGATTCTGACTCTATTGGTTAATTGGATAGGCCTGGATGTGCTGGCCACAGCTGCCCACGAAATTTCAGGACTGATGACATTCATGATCGCATTGCCGGTCATTTTCATACTGGGCCAAAATCCCAAAGAACCCGAAAACATGGCGAACGAGTCGCATCAATGATAGCTCCCCGATATTCATTACCCGTCATTGCGTTATTACTCGTAGCCTTGATCCCCACCGTAATTCACAATTACCTGGGACTGCAAGCAAAAGACGACGCGCCAGTAGAAAGCATACCCACCACTTTAGATAACTTCGTTTCAAAGCCGTCAAGTCGGCTTGCAATATGGGGAAAGGAAACCTTTAATTGTCATGACTGGATGGAACGCATGTACACGGATGAGGACGGCCATGTAGTCCGCTTGTTTGTCGGTAAATCATTCGATCACAAACGCCTGTATCATCACCCGGAGTTGGCGCTGTCTTACGGAAATAATATGGTGAACGAAGGAATTCAATGGGTTCAAGAGAACCCAAAAATACCTGTCAATGTGTTGCGCAATAATAATAAGCCGGGCTTGGCTGCATATGTACTTTGGTATGACGGACAATTTATTGAAAACCCAATTCAACACCAGATAAAAGATACTTTAAAGTTGTTGATTAGCCCCAAAAAGCCAATGACTTTGCTTTATGTTTCAGATAATTACACCAATAACTCGCAAAGTTTTAATCAAACAAATACCGCACAGCTTTTGATGAGTGCCATACAAAATTTTGAACAAATAAGAGGAAAACGCCAAGCAGAATAGTTAGCTTAATTTATTAAAAATCTAACCTTTCATAAGAGAGAGCAGCATTTTAAAGCTTTTAAATGACGGACACTCGAATAGTGAAGGTAAAAAAACCTTCAAAGCCCCAAAGTAATTGCCTTTTTTAAGTAAAGATACAGACCAGTCATATCGATGATTCAATAAAACTTTCAAAAAACCTTCCTTAATTGGTGGTGCAGCTTTATACATTTCTTGCTTTAGAGATAATAATGTATCAACGGCTTTAGATTGTGATTGAACACCAATCGAACGCATTAATCCATTGTCATGAATACAATAAAACGCCATGGGTTTGCATACTACACCAACCCTATTGCTTCTAGCACATAAACGAATTAACAAATGTAAATCTTCGCCTATGCTAAATGACTCTGAATATCCGCCTAAATCCATAAAGGTTTTTCGCGGAAGAGTAAAAGTTGTTGTGTGTCCAAAATAAGAGGGAATTAATGATCCTAAACCTGCTTTATCCAGGAAAATAGTCCCATTATTGTCAACAGCATCAAGTAATTGTTGTCCAAATGAAGTGTCATTCATAGATCGATTTATTACCTTGCCCTCTTCTGTTCCTAAATGATAGTCGCCAATCAGAAAGTCAACATCAGAGTTTGCAGAAATTATCTCGGCATGCCATTGCAGGCGATCAGGGTAGTACCAATCATCGGCATCAAGAAATGTAAGCCAATTCCCGCTTGATTTCATCACGCCATGATTTCGAGCAGCAGACACCCCAGCGTTATCTTGAAAAAAATAGTGTACATTATCATCGTATTGGGCCACTACCTTAGCTGTGTCATCCTTTGATCCGTCGTCGATTACAATTATTTCAAATCGAACATAAGTTTGTTTTAGAATTGAATCGATAGCTCTACGAAGAGTTTTTGCACTATTAAAAGACGCAATAATCACAGAAAAAGTTGGTTCATTCAATGAATGCAACACATGACACTCCTGATTGAGTTAAGTTATGTTTTAAACAATATTTTTGTAAGTTTTTTTCGAACGATATCCTATACTACAAAAGTTTTTATCGCTTTTTAATTTTGTAACCGTTTTATTCATGCCTATTACTTCAAGACCTAGACGCATACTTTACGTTGAAAACGGCATCGGTTACGGTGGTGCAATCATATGCCTTCGACATTTAGTCAGAAATATTGACCGTTCCTTGTTTACTCCGATGGTCGTTACCGGAAGAACAGGAACTCAATATCAAGAAATTGCCAAAGAAGCTTTATGGAAATATATTACAGATAGACATATCGACATTGTTGGTGCTCATAGAGCTATAGATCATTTGGAATGGCCAGATAAAATCCCCGGCTTACGATTCGTGATAAACCAAGTTTTGGCCAGAACAGACGATATTGCAAACTTTTTACCTTTTTTCATTCAACTGCTATGGACCGCCAAAATTTTCAAAGCCGATTTAATCCATTGCAATAACGAACCGCTTTGTAACAGGGCTGCTTTATTGGTCGGCAAAATTTTAAATATTCCTACCGTATGCCATGTGCGTGGCGACCAGGAAGGTTCACGTTTAATGAAATGGGCATTTAACCTTCCTGATCGTTTTATTTCGGTATCACACTGGGTATCCGAGAGTATGCAGAACAAACTACAAATACCCGCCAATAAAATCGATATCATTTATGATGGAATCGAACTGGACAAACTAGACCTTAATGCGGAAGGTAACGATTTTAGAAGAATCTATAATATTGGTGAAAAGGATTTTGCTGTGGGTCTTATTGGTTTATTAATTCCATGGAAAGGTCAGGAACTTTTTCTTGATGCTGCCAATATTTTAAAATCGAAAATACCCAACCTTAAAATGATAATAATTGGTGGGACGCCTGATGACTGTTATGAGTATGAAAAAATGCTTAAAACACGTGTTAAAAAAGAACAGTTAGAAAATATTGTAATTTTCACAGGTCACATTAATAACATGCCATTGGCCTATAATGGTATTGATATTGTCGTTTCCGCTTCAACGAGCCCTGAACCCCTGGGCACGGTCGTCATAGAATCAATGGCAATGGCCAGACCTTTGATAGGGCCAAAACACGGTGGTGCAGCGGAAATGATGGAGCACAACAAAACTGGCCTTCTGTTTGTTCCCAAAAGTCCAACATCGTTAGCAGAACAAATTTACGCGTTTTATATCGATAGCTCACTAAGATCTACTATAAGTCAGAATGCCCGATCTCACGCACTTAAAACCTTTGCTGTTGACACCCATGTGAGAAAGGTAAAAGAAGTATATGATGGTTTATTAAATAACGTAGCTTAGTCTTTACCTTAAATTAGAGATACTCAAGAACCAAGAAAGAAAAATATTGAAGCGCCAAGTTTAAAACCTGTTTAGTCGTCAATTAAATTCATTATGAAGGTGGAATTTGTGGAACAAACTGCATGGGATATTCAAAAAGGATCAGGTAAAGTCGGAACAGGACATTGGCGATACTGGGATATACCTTATGACGTTTTAGTTGAAGCAGCTTTAAAATGGAAAATACAGATGGAAGGGATCGAAAAGCCCTGGTTATGCTGGAACATGAATGATCGTTGGTGCTTATTACAACAAAAATTAGTACTTGAAGTTGGCTGGACACCTGTGGTTGGTTGGGATCCAAATCTTGGTGTCAGCTGCCCCCCCCTAGCAAATGGAGCTATTGCAATCGACTTCAATAAAGATTTGCAACTTCCCGTATTTTATCAACATATTCCTCTTGAGTTTGCTTTCCTTTGGGCAAATAAGCTCGCAACATGGCATTCTGATTTGATCTTGCCAAGACATAAAATGCAGGAAGCCGCACGTATGTTCGATCAATTGAAACCTGGAGAATTGGCCGCTGTAAAAACTTACGGAGGCATGAGAAATATTTTTAACAGGAAATACCATCGTTTTTGGGAAGTGCTTGCGTGCACGACACCTGAGGCCAGTAAGGATCAGTTTTTGAAAGGTTGTGGGTGGTGGCGGGGGTTTCAAGATCATCCGAATACTGACAAAAGTGAGCCTGAAATAGCTAGACGAGCCAAATTTTATGATGATCACGGATGTGGCATTGAATATTGGGGACGCTTTTATGGGGGACAAGTCAAGAAAATACCTGAGCGCTGGATAAGCAAAGAACACTTTTCAGTAATTAGCGTAAAAAATTATAAAAAAGGCGCAAGTAAATCAGAAGAACTAGATATTAATTTTGACCTCAATAAAATTGCCAATGATTTTCAAATAGGTGACTTGCTCAATTAATACATAAAACAGATTCATTAAAATGTAAAAATAATTCAACAGGTTTAAACTATAAGTTAACCCTTTATTTGAAACTGATTTTTTCTTTTTAATATATCAATTAGTGCTTAGAAATTAGTGAGCAAATATTAGAACAACATGCGATTCTGATATCGAATTTTGAAATATAACTATGTTGGTCGGACAGTAGATTTTACCCATCAAGACGCACGCATGAGTTAAGTATCTAATTAAGATAAACTTTAACCTAACAACACACATGATCACTTTTACTAAAAATTTATTCAAATACAGAGAACTCATCGTAGCTCTTGCCTGGAAAAATATAGTTATTCGCTACAAACAAGCCTATCTGGGTATTTTATGGGCAGTATTAAAACCGGTTCTATTAATGCTGATCTTTACATTAGTCCGAAGTTTCGTCGGCATAGAAAGCGGTAACATTCCCTACCCTATCTTGACTTTCGCCGCTTTACTTCCATGGGTGTTTTTTCAGGAATCTGTAGCTGAAGGAGTCAACAGCGTTACATCAAATACCTCTTTGATTAAAAAAATATATTTCCCTCGTGAGGTATTCCCATTGACCGCCATGGTTACCAAGTTGGTCGAATTAGCTATTAGTTTCGTAATACTGGCAGGCATGATGATTTATTATAAAATGGGGCCAACCATCCAATTACTGTGGGCTCCTGTGATAATTTTTTACACAATGATCGTTGCATTAACGATCAGTTTCTTTGGTGCTGCACTTAATGTTTATTACCGTGATGTCGCTCAAGCTCTACCCGTAGGGTTGTCATTATTAATGTATGCGTCGCCAGTGATTTACCCGTTAAGCCTTGTACATAGAAAACTTATCGAAGAACATGCTGCGGGAGAATGGTCTGAGAGGCTTTATATGCTGTACACGCTAAATCCATTAGCAGGCATCATCGATAGTTTTCAATCGGTTATGCTCAAAGGCCTTCCACCTGATTTTGATGTTTTATATCCCGGAGCTATCCTCACTTTCGTTATTCTACCCTTTAGCTACTGGTATTTTAAACGCGCGGAAAACTGGTTTGCAGATGTTATTTGATAACAAGGGCTTTTTTTTCAAAAAATGAGAACAGACAGTCTCTTTTACCGGCTCTTTAAAAATGCGCCAGAACTGTTATTGGAATTGGCAGGACTGGACTTTGACAGTAGTCAGAAGTATGACTTCCGTTCTGAAGAAATCAAACAAACCGCTTTTCGCCTCGACGGCATTATGACGCCACCTGGTGAAAGGACCGAGTTGCCGTTTATTTTTGTAGAAGTACAGTTCCAACCTGACCCGTATTTTTACAGCCGTTTCTTTTGTGAGATTTTTTTCTTTCTCCATCAGAACAAACCACAGCACCCCTGGCAAGCAGTCGTTATTTATCCGGCTCGCCAAATAGAAACGGATGGCAGCTTGCATTATGCAAGCTTACTCGAAAGCAATAGCATCAAACGCATCTATTTAGAAGATTTTTCTAATCCGCCCGAAGAACGAATCGGGCTGCAATTAATACGATTAATAGTGATCGATGCAGAACAAGCCGTAAGTGCTGCCCAAAACCTAGTAAACCGTATTAAAATTCAAATCGATCAACAAACCGTAGCGCATTGGCTAGAATGGGTAGAAACGATTCTTGTTTATAAATTACCCAGTCTCAGCCGAGAGGAGATACAAAAAATGTTAGGCTACAACGATATAGAACTTAAACAAACTCGTTTTTACCAAGATGTCTTCGCTGAAGGCTTACAAGAAGGCTTGCAAGAGGGCAGGCAAGAGGGACTGCACGAAGGCGAAGCTAAGATCCTGATACGCCATTTCAAGCGATTGTTCGGCACACTTTCTGCTAAAACAATTGACAGCATTAAACAACTAAATAACGAGCAACTTGAAAGCCTGGCCGACCATCTGTTCGAAATAAAAAAAGCCAATGATCTGGAAGACTGGCTAACAAAGCATCTAAATGCTTAATTTTATTGAACGTAACCAGTATCTGATGCCATAAGGTTAGGCTCAAGCTCTACGTTTAACTACACATACGACAAAACACTCAATAGCCAATAAACCATGCCGATTATAGAAGTCAACCATCTGACCAAAGAGTATCAGCTCGGTCATATAACCAGCTTGAAACAGACAGCACTCAACATGTTAAGGCGACTTACATTTCAGCCTGTGCAAGAACGTGAACGATTCAAAGCCCTGAATGATGTCAGCTTTTCAATCGACCAAGGCGAAGTGGTCGGCATCATTGGTCATAACGGCGCAGGCAAAAGTACGCTACTTAAACACTTGGCCAATATCAGCAAACCGACTAAAGGCAACGTCATTGTACGAGGCAGCGTCGCACCTCTAATTGAGGTTGGCGCAGGCGTTAACCCCGAATTGACAGGCCGAGAAAATATTTTCCTAAATGGCGCTATCCTTGGCATCCCAAAAAAAATCATTCAGCAAAAATTGGATGAGATCATCGATTTCTCAGAATTGGAACAATTCATTGATACCCCTGTAAAACGCTTTAGCTCGGGAATGACAGTCAAATTAGGTTTTTCTATTGCAACGAGTATGGAAGCCGACATTTTGATTGTGGATGAAGTGCTGGCGGTCGGCGATTTAGCCTTTCAGCGCAAATGTTTTGATCGAATGGAAGAGCTTATTAAAAGGCAAGGTAGAACCGTTTTGTTGGTTAGCCATAATATCCGCCAGGTCGAAAGAATGTGTTCGCGCGTTATGCTGTTAAGTCATGGAAAAGTTTTGCAGGATGGTGAATCTCACTCTACTTGTGACCGTTTTTACCAAATCAGCAATCAAGCGATCCATGATCAAAAAAACAAGAACAGCTCCAAAAGAATTATCTCCTCAGGTGAAGTTCAAACTATCGAAGTTGAAGTACTCGATTTACAAAATAAGACTACCGATTCAATTATTGAAGGAGGGTCTTTACGGATAAAAGTCCGTTTTACACTGAATCAATCGCTAACCAATCCTGAATTTCACATCGGCACACATACTACAGACTTTGTCTATCTGACAGGTGAATCCAGTGCCGTATTGGGACAAAATCATGAATACAGTATGGGTACACATGAAATTGAGCAGATTATACCCTTTTACCCACTTGTGCCCGGTACCTATGGCATTAGGGTCGCTATAATTGACCAACGAGGCCGGGTAGTATTTCACGGTGAAAGTCTTAAATATTTTAACGTAGAGGCGAAAACAAAGGATGCACCGCTACAAGACGAACTTCGCTTGGTTGCTGTTCCTGTGCAATGGACTTTGTAAAGTCGTTTAATTCAACAAACTAATCAAAAAATGAATCAGCCTTTTGTCATAATTGTTATTCTTAACTGGAACGGAATTGAAGATACGCTAGCCTGCCTTGATTCAATTATTAAACTTACATATCCTAACTTTCATGTTATGGTTGTAGACAATGGTTCAACTGATGATTCATTGGTACGACTTGACATGTACCATCCCTGTTATCCTATTACCCTCCTGAAAACAGGAGTCAACTTGGGTTATGCTGAAGGCAATAATGTTGGAATACGTTACGCACTTCAGAAAGATGCTGATTTTATTCTCCTACTAAATAACGATACCATTGTTGCGCCGGATTTTTTAGACCACTTAACTTTGGCCGCAAAACAAAATCCTGCTACAGGCGTATTTGGTGCTACATTATTTTATATGGATAAACCCGATATTGTCTGGTTCGCGGGCGCAAAGTGGAACTCACAAACACTTACTTTTGATTATCCTTATAAAGGTCAAAAACTGCCCGAAGTTATCGATAGAGTAACTGATTATGCTTGTGGTGCAGCACTTTTTTTTCGTGCTCAGGTTGCCCAATCTGTTGGTTTATTAGATGCCCGTTTTTTCCTGGTTTGGGAAGAATCCGACTGGTGCCTAAGAGCAGTTCGGGCCGGGTATGGGTGTATGATGGTGCCTTCTTCTTACGTTTGGCATAAAGTTGGGGCTTCATTTGAAAGCGAAAGCTCACCGTTAAGGGAGTATTTCAGTTATCGTAATCGCTTATTGTGGGCTGAAAAAAACCTTTCAAAAAAAGACTTATTACATTTAATTAAAGATTCTTTCAGGGCTTTTTATCCTAAATTCAGAGCAACTAAAATAGAAAATATCCCTTATGCAAAAAGTCTTGTGTGGGCAATTAATGAATGGAAAATCACTTGGTTCTCACCTGTTTTGCAAGCTAAACGGACTGGATTAATTGATTATCTTTTCAGAAATTTTGGTGATTGTCCTGATAGCATTAGAGAATTAAATAATAGATAGTTATATAAATTTACAGTCATAGGTAACAATTAAAATTCATGGATTCAATTTCACTATCTAGTATTTTTAAATCCGTTGACAGATCTTTATCCATTAATGTTTTAGATGCAACCCGTTCTATACATCATTTTGATCGTCACCGGGTTATAATAGATCAATTCGATAATGAGAAGTGCGCGTTTATTCGCCTTATTGGTGATTGCAATATCAAATTGTTAATTGATATGCCTTATACATTTGAGGAAATAAAATCAGGTGGCTACTTGGGAGCACCTGGGGATAAATCCGAACCTGTTTTGTGGCTTCCGGCTTTACCAATAGTTCGAATCCTTAATTCTGATAACTCTATTTCAAAGGAGTTGAAAGGTAAAATTCATAAAGTAACGAGGGAAAACAATCAGCAAGTATCAATACAACTGAGCAGTTTAAGTGATTCAGTTACTGACATCATAATGTGGCAACTTGTTAGTACATTATCTGAAGAAGATGTTATTTCATTCTTTCCGATAGAAATTCAAAATTTTTTTCTACTAGGCTCCCACGCCTGTATTAATAAACCCGCTGATTTATACCGCCACTTAATCCATGGCGCAGTTTATGATCTTCGTTATTCCTGGCCAAATAACAAAAAGTGCTTTTCCGAAAATGAGGCCCATGCCCTCTATACAGTTTATTCAGGGCTAGAAAAAGCAACCGGCAAGGCAATTTATAGGCATTTTCAGCTGCAACTGGTTCTGTCAATCATGCAGCGTCAAGCTGAGGATGGCGGCTGGTATCACGGCATGTGGACGGATAGTTCAGAATGCCATTACCGTCTTCATACCAGTGGTGTGCATCTATTGATGGATGAATACGCCAGAACTGGCTGTCCCAATGTGAAAGTAGCGCTAGAAAAAGCGGTTGTATTTTTATCAAAAACAACCGATCAATTAACGTGTGGTGCTTGGTTTTTACATGATTCCCTGGAATTAAGCAAAGAGGCGATGGATAAAGGGCCGTTTAAATGGATACCTAATACAACGCTAGGTAAGCGGATCTCCAATATGCTGGTATTGAATACCCATCTGGATTCGACCATTGCAATGAATCGTTATACTCGGTTAACAAATGATCATCAGTTTGATGAATTGATTGCATCAGCTTTAAATAGTACAAAAGCCGTATTGTCGTTAAAAACAGCAGAATGGCTTTACAAACCGCTTTTTTGGGCAATCGGATTGACCATGTTGCCGACAGAGCAGGCTCGGCGACTACCTTTACCACTTCGAGCAATAAAACGATTTGCTTCGGATTATTTAATAAAAAAAATACCTGATATTAAGGCAAAGTTCCCCCGACTGGTCATGCCTAATGGCTATATAGATAGGGAATTATCACTAAGGACTTGGGCGATTGACTACCAAACCATTAATCTAATGGACTTGGCGCGTTATGCAAAAGCATTTCCAGGTGAATTAGATGAGTCCATTCTGGATATGGCGTTGGCATTTACTCAAGAAAGTGGATTAATCAAGCGTTACAAGGAATTGCCACCCGGGAAACAGTATGCACCCGGTTTCTGGATGGAAGCGCTCTACTATCGCTGTTTGGCTAAACCGGAATACAAATACCGAGAATGGCTTGCTAAAGCATTACTTCATTGTCACGATTTAGCGATTGGGATAGCGCCTTCCTTGTTAGGAACCAATGGAGAGGCCGTTCCTTACAACGAGCAGATAAAGATGCCCATGGTCAGCAATGCTGAAATACTCCAAGCTAACCTTTCTCACAATCAACATGTTGAGTATTTACTGGTCAATACTTCAACCGAAAGATTAACAGTCACTTGGATACATCCCAATCAAACCGCTCTCAGTTGGATCGATAGTCAAGACAATCGGATTAATTCCGAAACCCTGACTATTGAAGCAAAAGGCTGGATCATTGGCAAAAGGCTATAAGTATGCATATCGGAATAGTGACATCAGAATTTCCTCCGGATATTGGGGGAGTCGAAACGTATGCAATTGAATTTGCCAAAGCGCTAATCAGTTTAGGACATGAAGTAACTGTCTTTGTCCATAGTCGTCATGCTTCTATCGATATCCCGAACATTAAAGTTCGTCCAGTACTTAAATTTTCAAAACGGCTTGATAGCATCATTTTAAAGCAATATTCCGTAGACGCATGGCATGTAATGAATGCAACTCACAGTTGGCTGACATTGGCAACCGATAAGCCTGTGGTAGTTTCTATTCATGGCAATGACTTTCTTAACCCCTATCCTTTGGTTGGTAATCCAGGACTAAGTCAGATAGAGCTGCTTTGGCGTTTGACGAAGATACTTGGGCCTTTGGATAAGCTAGTGGGCAAATATATGACGCCAATCTTGATGCGAAAAGCACTGCCTTTTGCTCGAATAATACTGTCAAATAGTCGATATACTGAAACGGTATTTCTGAATAAATTTCCGGCTTGTAAGGGAAAAACCCGCGTTGCCCAAGTTGGTGTCAGTCAAGATTTTCTGGATATGCCTTTAGTAAAAAAAGCCAATCCGATTCCTCAGTTATTGACCGTATCCAGGCTATCCGAATTGCGAAAAAATGTCGATAAAGTGCTTGATGCCTTAAGTCGCCTGAAGGATACAACCGATTTTAATTACACAGTCATTGGTGATGGCGAATTTAAAACACAATTAGAAGCTAAGGCGCGGCAATTGGGTTTGGCCGATAAAGTCAGTTTTATCGGCCGGCAATCAACGCAGAAAGTCGTCGATGCTATGATGAATAGCGATCTTTTTCTATTGCCCTCCTCCACATTAGCTGACAGCCACGAGGGCTTTGGTATTGTTTATTTGGAAGCCGCTGCTTGCGGCACACCTTCCCTTGCAACTCGGCAAGCAGGCGCTGTTGAAGCCATCGAAGACGGAGTCAGTGGTTTTTTTGTGGAAGAACCAACGGTAGAAAACATTCAAGAAGCATTAAGTTCATTTCTAACCGGCAAAATCAGGTTTGATCAAAATGAATGTAGAGCATTTGCAGAAAGATTTACCTGGAACAAAGTAGTCGGCCACGCGTTACCTTATTATCTGGCGGTTAACAAACCATGAGTACTCCTCTAATTTCTGTCATTATGCCCTGCTTTAATGCAGAGACCTTTGTTAAATCGTCGATTGACTGTGTATTTCAACAAACATATCCTTCTGTAGAGCTTATCATCGTTGATGACGGTTCAACTGATAACAGCTTAGCGATAATACAAGAGGCAATTCGCCAATATCCGTTGCTAAAAGTACTCGAACAAACCAACCAAGGCCCCTACCCTGCTCGCAATCTGGCGCTTACAGAAGCAAGCGGCGATTTCATAGCCTTTCTTGATGCCGACGACTACTGGGCGCCGGACTGCCTTGAAAAACTCTATAGTGCGTTGGTTTTAAATAATGCCGATTTAAGTTATTGCGGATGGCAAAACATCATTGAAAATGGTGAAAATGGCCCCCCGTATCTTCCACCCGCCTATGAAACAGGGGATATTCATCATGCTTTTCTAACGGGTTGCCCCTGGCCTATTCATGCCGCTTTAGTTAAACGACCCATTGTAGATAAAGTTAATGGCTTTTCTACCCGCTGTTTTACCGCTATGGATTATGATTTTTGGGTACGCATTTCTGCTGTTACACAGCATATTGTTCTTGTTCCTGAAGTGTTGGCTTTTTATCGCTGGCATAATCAAGGTCAAATATCATCCGTTAAATGGCGTCAGGTTTTAGATGCTTGGCAAGTAAGAAAAGATTTTGTCTGCCAAAATCCTTCTTTTTTTAGTCAGCTTAAATCAGACGAGATAAGAAAATTGATCAATGATCAGGTTTTAAATCAAGCGATTGAAGCATTTTGGAAACGAGATTTGGTATCTGCTCAAAAATTATTTAGAACTATACTATTTATGCAAGGGTGGCGGATATGTGATCTTAAATATTTGCTACCTGCATTGTTACCACTTGGATTTTATCGCCAAGTAGTTCATCTATTAGAGAAAAGATAATTCTTAAGGTCAACCATGAGTCGTTTTATCATTTTGATGTATCACATGATTTCTGACCCAGTTAACACTGCAGAAATGAGATACGCTTGCTCACCCGAGCAACTTGAAAAGCATATAAAGATGCTCTTAGAAACAGGCTATACGCTAGTAAATATTAATCAAGTTAGTGATTTTTACACTAATAATCTGACCCTACCAGAAAATGCTGCATTAATTACTTTGGATGATGGGTTTGAAGATAACTACTTAAATGCCTTTCCAATTTTTAAACGTTATAAAGTTCCTGCTGTCATTTATCTAGCTACTGGCTTAATCGGTAAAACAACCCATGCAATAGCTAATTCGATATTTACCGAACGTAAAATGCTTTCTTGGTCGCAAATAAATGAAATGTCTAAGTGTGGTATAGAGTTTGGGTCTCATACAGTCTCGCACGCAAAATTAAATCTGCTCGATGATACAGAAGCTTATCAGGAACTAATCGATTCCAAAAAAAAAATAGAAGAGATTTTGGGTAAAGAATGTACGCATTTTGCTTATCCTTATGGGCTATTAACTGAAAATACCAGGAATTTGGTAAAGAAATGTGGTTTTAAAACAGCTTGTTCCACTCGTTCCGGATTTAATAATACACATCGAGACCCTTTAATACTGCACCGAATTGAAGTATATGGCACTGACTCCGTTTGGAAACTGAAACAAAAGGTACTATTTGGTACAAATGAGGTTAGTTTGGCTTATATACTTAACTACTACTACAGTCACTTCTTTAATAAAGTAAAAGAATTTATTTATTAAAATTAAATACTCAGTTAATTTAGACGCTTAAAAAAGGTACTTTTCTGGTAAACAAGCCAAAATCTTTAATAAGTTTTATCTGAGATTTATCGAATTCAGTGCTCATATTAATTTTTATAGTTATAAATTAATCGCTCATAAAATACATGATAAATATATCGGTTGTTATTTGCACTTATAATCGAGCCAATTCGCTGGCCGACACCCTCCTTTTCCTTACAAAACAGACATATGCCTACGAAAAGTGGGAATTAATTGTCGTGGATAATAATTCAAATGACAATACTAAGGAAATAGTAAGTGAATTTACTAAAATAATACCCAATTTATTTTACAAATTTGAGCCAAAACAAGGTCTTTCTTATGCTAGAAATCTAGGAATTAGCTCAGCAAGAGGAGAGTTAATTGCATTTACTGATGACGATGTATTGCCTGAAAATGATTGGTTGCTGAAGATATATGACAATATTAAAGAATTTAATTGCGATGCTTGCGGTGGATACATTTCGCCGCAATGGGAAACACCTCCGCCGCATTGGTTAACTGAAATATTTTATGGGTTTCTTGCTATAAAAACTGATGCATCAGGTCCACGTCAATTGACAATCAATGATGAATTGCCTTTCGGTGCTAATATGGCTTTTCAAAAATCTCTTTTTACTGAATATGGTTTATTTGATACAAACAAAGGGCGAAAAGGAAATGTATTAGCTGGCGGTGAAGATATTGAGATGTTTGAAAGAATTATAAGTAATAACCGTTTGGTTTATTACTTTCCAAGTATCAAGGTAGCTCATAAAGTTGAGTCATTTCGATTAAAAAAGAGCTATTTCAGACGGTGGCGTTTTCAATGCAGTGAAAACATGGCAATATCAACAACCTTTGAAAGTAGCAGACAAATTTTTGGAATTCCATTTTATTTAATTAACCAAACCATTCAAAATATTATTAAAAGCATTTACTATCTAACCAAAAAGCCTGAAGATATTGCATTTAGGCAAGAAATGATTGTATGGCATTTTTTAGGCTTAATTTCTGGTATTATTAAATCTAATAGATCGTCTTAAATATCGTCATTAATGAAATAAATTATAATAGGTTAGGTTAAATTTTAAGAATCCCAGAACAAAAGGGATAGTAAGCTTTTAACAGATAAATTTAACAAACCCGAATCTAAGAAGATGGCGTTTACTCAAAAATATAAAAGAATGTTCTTTGTCCACAACAAATATTGGAACAAACAAATATTTTTACCAAGTGAATGACAAGTCTTGTCAAACGTTGTCAAGGTTTTAGTGATAGATAATTAAATTCAAGTGATAAGAGATTAAATTCAATGGGCATTATCTCAGATAATAAACAATCTGCCACACATATACCTTACCTTGATGGCTGGCGTGGTATAGCTATTATTATGGTATTGTTAGCTCATTTTACTAGTTTAGGTGAAAAATTTAATTTCTTAGGAGAATTTGGAGTAACCGTCTTTTTTGTTCTTTCCGGTTTTTTAATGAGTCGCATACTTTTTATTCAAAAAGTACCACTATCAACGTTTTTCCGTAGGCGCATTGCCAGAATACTTCCAGTGTTATGGCTATACTTGACGGTTGTTTTTCTGGGTGGCTGGATCTTTTTTAACGAGTTCCACCTAAAAGAACTATTGTCTTCAATTATTTTCCTAAGAACTTATTATCCGGAAGAAATTAGCATTGCAAAATCATATGTTCCAATAGGTCACATTTGGTCTCTTAATGTAGAAGAACATTGTTACCTTTTACTTGCACTGCTGAGTGTATTGGCTATAAAAATAGGTGAAACTTTTGTTAGGTTTGCACTTGGAGTTTTAGCTTTAATATGTGTAATGTTCTTTGTGTTCTACAAATTTTATCCGCCTGAAGCACAAACAGTATTTGGCTGGAGAACTGAAGTTGCGGCTTTACCCTTATTAATTTCTTGCTCAGTATTTCTTTGGTTAACTAAGTATCCAATAAAACTGCCTAGTTTCCTACCTCTTTTATCTTTTCTCGGTGCATTCGGGATTATGGCTTTCTCCACATCGGTTTTTTTATCATATATCGGAATTTCGGTATTCTTAGGGATATCAATCAATACATTACACCTTGCCCCAGCATGGACTTTAGTGCTTTTATCTAATGCAGTTATAAGATGGTTTGGTGTTTGTTCATACTCAATATATCTTTGGCAACAGATCTTTTTTTTCTGTAAAAGATACACAGATAACTGGCCTTATTACGACTTATTTTCCATAGCGTCTATTTTGTTAATAGCCAGTTGTTCATTTTATTTCTTTGAGAAACCTGTCAGAAGTAGGCTTACGCATAAACCGTTAAAAGCCAACACGATTTAACAGTAAAATAAATAAATCTGATTTTCATTGGATTAAAATCAGTACTTTTTTAATTACGAGATATATATGAAAATTTTTAACTTACGTAACATACTTCTTGTTTCTGTAGCAATATTCTCTAACAGCTCAGTTGCTCAAAACGCACAAGACGGGTCTCTAGAAAGAATTACGGCTAAAGATTTAGCATTAATGCCGCCCTTTTGTAAAGGACTTTCCCCAGGCAATTATAGTGAGGACGCTATTCATTTACGTCGAACAGATATAAAACAACCCAAAGGAAACCACAATCATCACTTTTGCCATGCCATGAAAGACATGGGTAGAAGAAAATATAGCGAAGCGATTAAAAACTTCGATTATGTAATTACAAATAGTGGCGATCCAAATAAACTCACCCCTGATTTTTATCCACTCCTAGCTGCAAATAGACTTTATCGGGCAGAAGCATTAGTCAAACTTGGGAAACCTGGCGCTCTAGAGGATTACAAAGAGGCCATTAGGCTTAGGCCGAAATACATCCAAGCCTATGCAAAATTAGCAGATTATTATATTAACAACGGAATGAAAGATGAAGCAATAAAGACAATTGAAAGTGGCTTAAAACAAGATCCTAAATCTAAAGGACTCCATAGAAGATTAAAAAAGTACAAAATTAAATAGATAACAGGATCAAATTATCGGAATCAAAAGAATAAAAGTAAAAAAAATGAATACAAATAATTTATATGAGGTAAGAGAGTTTTTCCTTAAAAATATTAAAGAGATAATCCATGCTTTAGGATATAGTTTGATTAAAGTAAAAAAACGTGATTCAAAAACAATTAAAATACGTCTTGCTAATCAAAATAAAGTTATAGCTGCTCATAAACAAAAGCCCTCACGAGAAATTTTAGTAAAAAAATATTTCACTGTTGATATCGAAGCAAAGCCTGGAATAAATCATTTACGAGAGGCTTTAAATTGGCTAATAAGGGAATCTATATATCTAAATAGAACACCTTTAGTGTTTACACCTCAATTTGATAGCATCCACAATTACGATATTGAAATTAGTACTACGTGGAGCAAATATATAGATTTAAAAAATATTAAAATTAATGATATAAATATTCAGGCAGTTGAAAACGATGAAGTCACAAACTTAGAAGATTTGTCGATTCTTTGGATAGAGCGAAATCACATTATAACGGACAATGAAAATGAAGAATTTGATTTGATTATAAGACATAACAAAACTGGGTTAAAAATTGATAATCTACATGATTTTTTAGGGATTACTGAGCAAAAGGTTCAATTACCTCCATCAAAACGTGTATTAGAAACATATACTCAAGTCAGAAATCAGCTTAAGAACTATACTGCAATGCATGTAAGACGTGGAGATATGTTAAGCATGACTGATAAGTTTCCTCATCTCGATGAAGATACAAAGCCTGACAAAATTAAAGAAAAAATCTCTCAAATAATTCCTAAAGGATCAAATATATATATTTTGACTAATGAAAGAAATCCTGATTTTTTTAATCCTTTGAAAAATGATTATGAAATACTTCAATACTATAATTTTCCTGAATTACAAAAGATAGTGGCGTGTAAAGAACCAGATAATTTTCTTTTATTTGAAATAGAGAAACTGATATTTGAAAGTGCAAATACAAAAATCTACACTTTTACTCATCCAGAGGGTGGCGTCCGAATAAGCTTATGTAAAGATTTAGGATGGGCTTGAAGAATTAGCCTTATTTATTACTTTTAGAAAATTATTGAATGTGTACTACTCTTACAGTCTGTTTTTTGGATACTATTCTAACTTATACGCCAATTAACCTATGCAACATCACAACAGACCCATCTTTATAGTCGGCGCACCTCGTTCCGGAACCACATTATTTCAATACATATTGAAATCTCATCCAAATATATCGCTGCCTACAGGTGAATCCCATTTTTTTATCCCTCTTTTTAGAAATGAATCGTTATACGGCGATTTAAATTTGGTTGAAAATATCAAAAAAGTTTTATCGGCAATGTATAAACAAAGTGCCGATTTTTTGGATACCGATCTTCATGGAATAAAAATTGATATCGATCAATTGGCACTCGCTTTTCAAAAAGAAGGACGTAACACGATCACGAGCATTATTGCGGGATTATTTGAAAAAAATGCGTTAGGTGAAGGAAAACAGAGATGGGGAGATAAAACACCCTATTATGTGTTACATATGCAAACAATTTTAAAGATGTTTCCAGGTGCTCAATTCATTCACATCATTCGAGACGGACGTGATTGCGCGCTTTCAATATTGGAAAGAAATCACGATTTTGGCGTCTACAATCTATTTTTTGCCGCAAAATATTGGGAAATGTATGTAGAAATAGGTCGAAAAATTGGGAGCGAGTTACCTAAGGATGTTTATTTCGAGGTTAAGTATGAAGATCTTCTTTCAAACCCTGAATCGATCATGCGGAACGTTTGCAACTTTTTAAATGAACCTTATAGCGATCAATTAATTAATTACAAAAAATCCGGCGAAGCTGGAAAAACTCCGCTGTTACAAGCCCCTATCCAAAACAAAAACCAGAATAAATGGGCTCAAAATATGTCTACTCAACAAATTAAACTTTTTGAGGGAGCTGTTGGCAAAGCACTAACACAGTGCGGCTATACTTTACAAACCGACGCTCAACCGATTGCTCTTGCTGAAAAAGCATGGTGGAGGCTTCACAATCTAGTTCAAGTTTATTATTTCACTCAATGTAAAAGATTTAATAAACTACTAAAATAACGATTTTAAGTAATTATTCAACGTAGGTTGGATGCTATTCGCAATACAACCTACTCATTACATGACCTTTATTTTGTTACTCCGCTGAATAGTTACGATTTTAACTACATAAAATAGAATGCTAAACCTTACTGTCGTTATATGTACCCATAATCGAGCCGATCTTCTGATCTTAGCTATAGATTCAATATATTCTGCTAAGGTGCCTCAAAATTGTACGGTAGGTATTCTTGTTGTAGCTAATGCCTGCACAGATGACACGTTAAGAAAAGTTTCAGACTACCAAAATCAACAGAACACTAACTCTTACTTCAATATAAACGTCGTTGAAGAACCGAATCCAGGTAAATCTTACGCACTTAATCATGCTATCCGGATGGTTAAATCGGACTATCTTTGTTTCATGGATGATGATCAACGGTTAGATAAAAGTTATTTCATTGCAGTTTCTAAAGCTATAGCTGACTTCTCTGAGGTAACAATGCTTTGTGGCCCTCTTTACCCTGACTGGCAAGGGAATGAACCTGATTGGATAAGAGATACCGGAAAATATAGAATTACTCCTTTACCGATACCTGAATTCAATTTAGGCAAGGAATCACTTGATATAGAAAAAATGAATCAGATGCCCCCAGGAGGGCAAGTTGTTATTCGCAGAGACGTATTCGACAGAGTTGGGCTTTTCGCCGAAAATCTGGGACCTACCGGTCATAATTTAGTCGGTAGTGAAGATACTGATTTTTTTATTAGAGCAATAGAAAAAGGCGAAATATTCAGATATTTTCCAGATATCGTTCAATACCATTATATTGATCCGGCTCGTCTTAAATTAAGTTATCTCGTCCAAAATAGCTTTCAACGCAATAGATCGCTAACCGCTATTACTCGAAAAAGCGAAAGAATACCACGCTATTTGTGGTCAAAGCTAATTAAGTATTTCCTGCTGTCTATACTTTCATTTCATATAAAGAAGTTTCGACATTATTTGATTCGAACCGCCTCTATCATGGGACAAATAGCTGGCTACTTTAATGTATCCCGCACATAAGAGATTGAAATGCGCGATATAGTCGTACTTATATTTTTAGCTGCCTGTATTATTGCCGCCATTAAAAAACCCTGGTGGGGCGTTCTGTCGTTGGCTATTTTCAGTTATATGAATCCACATGCTTATGCGTGGGGATTTGTTAGAACCTTACCCGTTTATTATGTACTGTTTCTAATAGTTGTATTTCGAACTTTAACTACGAAAGATAAACAGGCTATTCCTGCAGACTGGCGAGTTATTTTTTTCATTTTTTTATGGGTATATTTCATATTTACCACCACTCAAGCTTACATGCAAGATGTTGCTTGGGAACGGTTTTGGTTTGTAACAAAAATTTATATTCCTTTCTACTTTACTTTAATTCTTATCAATAACCGTTATAAGTTATATTGCCTAATTGCAACTATTGGTGCGTCGATTGGTATTGTTGGCTTCAAAGGCGGCATTTTTGCTGTTTTGTCCGGATTTGGGCATCGTGTTTACGGACCACCTGCCACTCAGTTTGAAGACAATAATTCCTTTGCAGTAGCTGTATTGATATCAATTCCACTTATCTTAATCTGGCAAAAAGAAACATTGAGTCCATTGATCAAAAAGGGAATATTATTTTGCATACCCTTTATATTTGCAGCATCTCTAAGCTCATGGTCTCGAGGCGCATTGTTGACGATGACTGTGCTGATTTTGATGTTGATATGGAATAGCAAACGTAAATATTTAGTAATTCCGATTGTATTAGTGGGTGCTTTTTTTGTTAAAGACTATTTGCCACAAGAATGGTTTGGTCGAATGGAGACACTCGAAACTTATCAAGAGGATGAGTCGGCTATGGGGCGAATAGAAGCCTGGACTGATGGATGGCATCATACATTAGAACATCCATTTACCGGGGCAGGTTTTGAAGGATGGCGTAATGTTACAAAACGAGATTGGCATAGCTCATATGTCGAAATGTTTTCAGAGCACGGTTTTATTGCTTTTTCTTTATGGCTTTCATTGATTTTAGGAACGGTCATAAACCTTACATTGTTACCTAAAAAAACACGTAACGTTGAGGGAATGGACTGGGTTAATCATTACTGTTTCATGGTGCGTGCATCATTGATTTGCTATATGGTGGGGACTGCCTTTTTAGGTCTCTCATATTGGGATTTGTTGTATCATCTAATCTTTATTGCCGTTCTCATCAACAAATTTGCACTCGAAGAATTAGCAGAAAAACAGAAGCTCACTCTGCTTAAAAGGCCTAAATCCCCGACAATCCAGCGGGCAAAAACTCTTAACCAAAAGGTATATAACCCATTTGATCACAATTAAACTAACCGATTAAAAGGTAACTTTTTTCTCATAAAATAAGGCATTTACAACCAATACATTTCGTGAATTTTTCGAAAATGGCTTAAATCTAAGTTCATTCGATCACATTTCTTTCAATACCAAAAGGTTCAGAAGATTTAATTATCAAAGATAATACCAACTTTTATTAGAATATATTTACATAGGCTAATGTTGATCTCCCGAAAGAAACTGTTGACTTTTATAATCGCCTTTATTACGGAAATCATATTCATGCCACTTCAACGTTTCCCAGTCGCTAATTAGATAGTTGATTCGATCCTTTTGCTTGGAGTCAGCCAATAGTTCCTGCAGCGTTTTCCATTGTTTATCTTCACTAAGATAACCCTGCTCAGAACGAAAATCAAAAGTTATCCGGTCGCCACCGTATTTGACGTGCCCAATTAATGAAGGAAACGACAGATTTCCAACCAGTTGAAAGACCGATTTTTCCGAATTAAGCCATTGATTTGGCAACTCGAATGCAGAACGAATAGCCATTTCGGCAACATCGACCTGCCCTATTGCTTGGTTGATATTTAAATTCGGGTCATTAAAGACTAATGGAATGTGCGTTTGAGCTTCATTAATCGCGTGACCATGCCCCAAAAATCCATCTTCAAATAAGGATTCGCCGTGATCGCCTAGAATCACGAGGCTTGTTTGATCATACAAATTATTTTTTTTGAGCGTCTCGACCACTCTCCCGACGGCCCAGTCCGCGTTAGATACCGCATTCCAATAGGTAGCTGCTACGCGCTCCCGGTTTTCTGCCACAATCTCGGAACGAGGAATAAATTCCTTGACGAGTCTTTTTTGCATGTTTGGATGCGAATAAGGAAAATGAGCTGCCTGGAAATTTAAATACATAAATTGAGGCGTCTTTAAATCCAGTTCACTGAAGCGTTTTTGAAACTGCTCGACCACCCTTTCTTCACTTAGTCTCAAGCTGCCTGAATCTTTGCTCGGGAACACACGGTCTTCAATCGCTGTGCGTGCATCAAAATAATTAACGCCCTCTTTTGTCATGCCGGTATTTAAGGCGATATCACCGAAAGATTCGTCTTGCCCTGAAATAATTGATATGCCGTAACCTGAGGCCTGAAGAAAATCAATCAACTTGATGCGATGATCATGTTGAATAAGCTCGCGGTTAAATAACGCCATGAGGGAAGTTACAGTATAACCAGTATGACTGTAAGCATATTTTGCTGAAGTTCCGGTTCGAGCAATTTCACGCATAACCGGGGCAACAAATTGTCCGTTGATTTGTTGCTCTAACAAATCAACGCGTGCTGTTTCCAAAACTATCAAAATAATATGTTTGCCGGCACGCGGCTGAATTTCTTTCAACGGATCAGGCGAGAGAGGTATTAATACCGCATCACCTAACAAGCCATCTTCATCGATTTCATTACCGGGAATATCTAAAGCGCCTGGATAAATTCGATCATCAAATAAGGCGGAATCTTTTGGATAGCTAAATAAACCGTATCCATCGTCATCAAAGTCAGTCAGGGAGTCAAGCCCCGAGCTAATTAAACGATAAGAGGTTTTTTTTTCTAGTCCATAACGGAGAAAGTCGTTGTCTGATACGGCAAATGTTAAAAATGGCGTAACAACAGACATGATAATCAGTGCCCATTTTAAGACCAGAGATTGAGGCAGCTGTTGGTGATAATCTCTAGAATACTCATGGCTCCTTAAATAACGGGCGATAAATATAAAAATGCCGATAATAATGACCATAATCCCCGTAAACAGGGCAATCTCATTAGATGCGTAAAGTAATCCTTCCTTAATGCTGCCGCCGCCCAGATTGGCAATAATCTGATAATTGATGGTATCGTTGAAATAAGAAAGTACTTTAAATTTTAGACCCAACCAAATACCCATGACTAATAACATGAGTACAGTAAAACTGTAATAAGTCAGAACACCGAATTTATTTAACCGATCGGCGAGATTAAACCAGAATATGCCAAGGATACCGAATAGAAAGAAGTCATACCATAGCGAAATCAGAATAAATAATACTCTTTCCGGGAATGTCCTGTAGGCATAAGGTTGTAAAAAACCACCTATAAAAATATCGTATTTGACCTGCAAAAGCGCGAGTTCAAATAATTGGACAATTAATATTACGGCTAATACTGAAAGAAGTCTCCGGTGATGCCATATGTTTTTGGCTCTTCCGGATTTTCCGTGGTAACCCCAATATCTAGTGTTTCGCAAACAAGATCCGGTGTCCTTGTACGTCCAGCCAAATATGCTGGAATAATCG
>JGI24123J20310_1000248_pt1 | contig 39424 bp, 38 predicted proteins | sample SubbioCR12Aug_5A_FD_20310 | JGI IMG/M metagenome (IMG submission 20310)
CCCGCCCCCGACGACGCCCGCCGCAGATGCGCCAAGACCAGCCACACCATCCCCAGCGAAACCGCCGCCAAAACGAAACTCGCGTAGATCACAGCCTCTGCCATCTCTGAACCCCGTTTCCCTTACCCGCGTGGACATCCTTCATGCCCGTCCATCTTACGTTTTCAACATTCCTTGGGCAACCCCCATTTTGATCTTTCCCCCGCGCGTTGTATCTGGTACCGTTCTTCGGAACCCCGAACCCAACACACGAGCAGAAGGATTCCAAATGGCCGATCAGATTCACCCTCTGGCCCAGACCCTCAACGCCGACCTCTCCGCAGGCGACAGCCCCCTCCTGAGCCTGCTCTCCGAAAAAGGGAAACGCGCCTATTTCCCCTCGCGCGGCATCCTCGGACAGAGCGCGGAGGCCAAAGATGCCGCCATCAACGCCACCATCGGCACCGCCTTCGAGGAAGACGGCTCCCCCCTCTGCCTCGAATGCCTTGAGGAACTCGTCAAGATCCCCTCAACCGCCTACCTCTACGCGCCCAGCTTCGGCCTGCCGAACCTGCGCGAGACCTGGCGCAACATGCTCCTGACCAAAAACCCCTCTCTCGCGGGTAAAGCCTTCAGCCTGCCCGTCGTCACCAACGCCCTCACCCACGGCCTCAGCGTGGCAGGCCACCTCTTTGTCGATCCGGGCGACGCCATCATCCTCCCCGACCTGTTCTGGGACAACTACGAGCTGCTCTTCGAGGAAGCCTACGGCGGACGCCTGACCACCTTCCCCATGTTCGACGGACCCGCCTTCAACACCGCCGCCATGGCAAAACTGCTCAACGCCCCCGGCGACCGCAAGATCGTGATCCTCAACTTCCCGAACAACCCCACCGGTTACACCGCCACCGAAAGCGACACCGCCGCCATCCGCGCCGCCCTGCGGCAGGCCGCCGAAGCCGGCAAGCACCTCGTCGTCATCCTCGACGACGCCTACTTCGGCCTCGTGTACGAGCCCGGCGTCAGCAAGGAATCGCTCTTCACCGAACTCGCCGACCTCCACCCCAACATCCTCGCCGTCAAGCTCGACGGCCCCACGAAAGAGGACTACGTCTGGGGCTTCCGCGTCGGGTTCATGACCTTCGGCATCAAAGGCGCGACCCCCGCGCAGTACAAAGCGCTCGAAGCCAAAACCGCCGGCATCGTCCGCGGCTCCATTTCCAGCGTCACCAGCATCGGCCAGCACCTGCTCCAGAAAGCCTACACGCAGCCGGACTACGCGACGCAGAAGCAGACCAAGTACGACATCCTGCGCCGCCGCTACACGCGCATCAAGGAGATCCTCGCACAGCACCCCGAATACCGCGCCTCGTTCGAGCCCATGCCCTTCAACTCCGGCTACTTCATGTGCGTCAGACCGCTGGGCGTGGATGCCGAAACCCTGCGCAAACACCTCCTCGCCACGCGCAACACCGGCGTGATCGTCCTCTCCGGTCTCATCCGGCTGGCCTTCTCCTCCGTGCCTTACGACAAGCTCGACGCGCTCTTCTCCAACCTGCACGCCGCCATCCAAGAACTGAAACAGGGGTAGGCCCTCATGCCGCCGACCGCCGTCACCATCCCGCCTTCAGGAGAATTCCCGAACAGCGCGACCCTGCCGGTTCTGATCTACCGGAAAGCGTTCAGCGGAGACGGCGCGTCTGCGGCAGCCATCGAGAAACGCTTCCGCGCCAACGGCTGGCAAGGCACGTGGATCAACGGCCTCTACACCTTCCACCACTACCACAGCCGCGGCCACGAGGCCCTCGGCGTCAGCGACGGCTGGGCCGAAGTCCAGCTTGGCGGCCCCGACGGCGCCACCTGCCGCCTTGAGAAAGGCGACGCCATCGTCCTGCCCGCAGGCACCGCCCACAAGAAAATCAAAAGCGGCAAAGGCTTCCGTATCGTCGGAGCCTACCCGCCCGCACAATGGCCCGACATGAACATCGGCAAGCCCGGCGAACGCGCCGCCGCCGAAAAAGTCATCGCCGCCCTCGCCCATCCCGCAACCGACCCCGTCGAAGGCCCCGACGGCCCCTTGCCCAGACACTACGCGCAAGCCGGCGCCGCTTCCGTTTCATCGCCCCGCTAACACGCCGCGTATCCTGTCGCATACGTACGACACATCCTGCCGCGCCAGCCCCGTCCCCGACGGCACGCACAGACCTCCCGCGAACAACTGCCCGCTGACCGCCCCGCCATACACCCGCGCCGCGCCGAACACCGGCTGCAGATGCATCGGCTTCCACACAGGCCGCGCCTCGATGTTCGCCGCCTCCAACGCCAGCCGCACGCGCTCAACCGTCTCCGAAGGCACACCGGCCTCTGACCGCTGACCTCCGTCCTCCAGCGTCACCACCGTCAGCCACCGCGTACACCGTCCGTACCCCGCCTCAGGCATGAAGCCGAGCCCCGCCACCCCCGCCAGCTCTTCCCTGTACCACTCGAAAATCTGGCGCTTTTTCGCCACGATCGTGTCCAGCATCTCCAACTGCCCGACCCCGATCGCCGCCACCACATTGCTCATCCGGTAGTTGTACCCCAACGCGCGGTGCTCATACCACACCTGCGCCTCACGCGCCTGCTGCGACCGCATCCGCGCCCGCTCAACCACACCCGCGTCACGCGACGCCAGCATCCCGCCCCCGGATGTCGTGATGATCTTGTTCCCGTTGAACGAGTACACACCCGCCCATCCCGCATCCCCCGCGTGCCGCACCCGCTGGCCCGCGCCATACACGGCGCCGAGCGCCTCGGCCGCGTCAACGATCAGCGGCACCCCGTGCGCGGCGCACAACGCCTCGATCCGTCCGTAATCGCAGCATTGCCCGTAGAGATCCACCGCCACCACCGCCTTCGGCAGACGCCCCGTGCGCGCGACATCGCCCAGCGCCTCCTCCAGAAGCCGAGGGTCCATCGTCCACGTCGCCTCGTCGCAATCGATGAAGACCGGCACCGCCCCCCGGTGCACCGCAGGCGCCACCGACGCCACGAACGTGAGATCGGAGCAAAACACCGTGTCCCCATGCTCCACCCCCAACTCATGGAACAGCAGATCCAACGCCGCCGTGCAGCTCGACAACGCGCACGCATTCGGAATCCCTGCCGCCGCAGCGAACTCCCGTTCAAACCGATCAACCATCGGGCCGCACGGCGCGATGTAATTCGACGCGAACGCCTCTTCCACCAGCGCCCGCTCACGCCCGCCCATCCACGGCGGCGACAAAAAAATCCGCTTGCTCATGACTTTCCCTCCGACCGTAGGCTACCAAATGATTCTGGAAAACGTCCCCTCGGGCTCGAACGCCGACGCCCGTTCCAGAACGCACCGGGGCGCATATCCCGGCACCGGCGATAACACGTATCCGCCTCCCGGCGAGTGCTGGAGCCGCCGCATAATCTCTCCCTCCGGCAAATCCTGCCAACTCGTCAGCCATATCCACGTGGCCGGCAACCGCCCCATCGCCTGCGCGACCATCAGCGGCGCGACAGCCGTCGTGTCCACCCAGACAACCATGTCATCCGGATACCGCCCCCGCTCATCGGCAACCACCGCGATGAAACGCTCCGCCGAATCCTCGTTGTGCTTCCACGGATAGGCCCAATACGCGAACTCGTCCCGGAACGGCAACGCCCGCGGCCGCGGCGGCGCGACACGCTTTGCGTACCAGCAGGAAACAAACGGGACAAGCACGCTGAATCCCACCGAGATCGCCAAAACAACGGGAAACGGGATCCGTATCCGCCGCTGAAAAGCCGCCAGCCCCATCCCGGCAAGAACCGCCAGCAACCCCAATGTCGGCAACACAAAGGTCGCCTGATCCGGCACCGTATAACGCACCCAAAACACAAAATGGATGCCGACCAGCGCCAGCAGACTCACATGGAACGCGCGCGGCATGTCATTCCCCCTGCCACGCGCGCGTTTTCCCGTCGCCAACAGCGTCACCCCCATCCCGGCTAACGCAAACAACCAGCACGGATTAAAAAAACTGCACGCCGAGAGCGCCATGTTCGAGAGCCACAGCGCCGAAAACGCAAGCCGCGTGTTCAACACCTGCGACTGGAAGTAATTTCCGAAAAGAATGCTCTGAACCGCCATCCCGAAATCACGCGAGGCGATAGCGAATGAGATTCCGGGAATGAGAATCGGGAGGGCTCCAAGACACCAAGCCGCCGCACAAGCCCCCCACGCCCACACGCGCCTTGCCGCATCTTTCAAGAAAAGCACCCCATAAACCGGCAGGCCCAACAAGGCGAAGTGATGCACCCCAAAGTGGCAGCCATTGAGGAACAGGGCGACCACAAACCAGATGAACGCGCGACTCCTGAAATACAGGATCAAACACAAGACCTCCAGCAAGAGAAACGCCAACGACCACGTGTACACCTCCGCCATCGCACTCAGCCACCACGCCATATGCGCGCCGCCCAATAGCGCAACCGAAAACAAGGCCGCCCGATGCGAACCGGTCACGGTCAGCACACACGCGCACAACGCGCACAACGCCACCGCCATCCCCACACCGCTCGACAGCGTATACACATACGGCACCGGCACAAACGGTAACAGCGCCGCCAAGCCCCGCGTGATCAGGATATAGGAAGGATGCAGCCGCGCGATTCCCGCCCCGACATCCCACGAATAGGCCCGTGCGAGAAACTTATACTGATACTCGCCACTGTCCTGCCAACTGACCCCGCGTTGCGCCGTCGCCGCATACAGTCCCAGAAAACAAAAAAACACCGCCGCATAAAACAGCCAGTGTTTTCCTTTCATCCCCGCACCTGAAAACTGTGTCATAGCATATCCTAAATCCGAAGAGTCGCCCGGCCTCACCGGCACAGGCGCACGAACAGCCCCTTCTCATCCACATCGCGCAAGACCGCCGCGCCTGCCCCCACCGTGGCCCATGCCCCCACGCGCACACACGGGATCGCGCACGCATTGGACCCCATCAAAACGCCCTCGCCCAGCACACATCCGCCGGAGACCCGCACACCGGGACACAATTGGGCGTAGTCACCGATCTCTGCGTCATGCCCCACCGTCACCCCGTGATTCACCAGCGCACCCTCGCCCAACCGCGCACCCACCGACACCACGCTCCCGATCCCGACATAACACCCGCACCCGAGCACCGTCCCCGGCGCAATCACCGCCGTCGGATCAACGACCGTCACGGGCACGAGCCCAGCTTCTAGCGCACGCTCCGTCAGCACCCTACGGGCACCGTTGCTGCCGACCGCGCAAACGAAACCTTCCGCCTTCCCAGCCGCAGACTCGACCCGCCCCAGCAACGGCAGGCCGCAAAACTGCCCCTCCTGCTTTCCGGGCGCGTCGTCGCAGAACCCGACAATCTCAAACGTCGGCGACACCGCGTTCATGCGCCCGATGACCCACGCCACCTCAGCGCCGAAACCGCTCGCACCGATAACCAAAACCCTTTTCACATCCTGATCCTCTTCCGCCGTCAAAGGCTCCCTGTCCGCCGTGGCAACACTATAGCCCTTCTGCCACCGCTTATGGAAGCGCGGAATACCACATACGCCTTCCGGCTTCAGCCTTCGCGCTCTTCCTGTCGGCTGCCCGTAAACTCTCCCATCGTCGCCTCGCCATCCGCGCTGATTCCCTTACGCGAAACCACCTGCCACACCGTCAGCCACAGGATTTTGAGATCCAGCCACAGACTCCAGTGATCGACATACCACACGTCATACGCGAACTTCTGCTCCCACGTGATCGCGTTACGCCCGTTCACCTGCGCCCAACCCGTAATGCCCGGACGCACCTCGTGCCGCCGCGCCTGCTCGGCCGTGTACCGCTCCAGATAGCGCATCAGCAGCGGCCTCGGGCCTACCAGCGACATCTCGCCCTTCAACACATTCCACAATTCCGGCAGCTCATCCAGACTCGCCGCGCGCAAAACCCGCCCCACTCGTGTCATCCGCTCCTGATCCGTCCCCTCACCCAGCCGCATCGTCCTGAACTTGACCAGCCGGAAAGGCCTCCCCCCTAATCCCGGGCGCTCCTGCACAAAAAAAACAGGCCTCCCCAGCGCGATCACGACCATCAACGCAACAACGGCGAACACCGGCACCCACACCCACGCGAAAGCAACCACCACAACGATATCGACCATCCTTTTCATGGTTTCCGCACGTGAGAATTTTCGGACTTCAGAACGTCCCCCAGCACGCCTAGATACTCCTCAGCCAGCGTATCCCTGCTGAACACCTCCTCAGCCAGACGCCGCGCTCCCCTGCCCATCTTCCCGCGCAACCCGGGATCGCCCGCCAGACGCATGATCGCCTCCGCCATTTCCCGCCCCAGCCGCTCTCCCTTGCAGACGACTCCGCACGCATACTCCTTCAGCCACGGCTCCAGCCACGTTGTCCGGTTGAACACCGTAGGCAATCCCGCCGCGATCCCGTCGAAGAACTTGTTCGGCGAGTTCTCATAAAAAAGCGGCTCGTGCATGAAGGTCACGACATTCAGATCCGCCGCGAGATAAAGGCCGATCAACTTCGCTTTCGGCAGGCTCCCGAAGAAACGGACGCGCGGCGCACCGTCACGGACGGTCTCACACCCAATCTCTGCCTCCGATCCCCGACCTTCGACTGCGGCTCTCAGCCGCCCTTCTTCCGGTCCGCCACCCGCAAACCACCACACGATGCGCCCGTCATCAGCCGTCTCGTTCACGGCTGCCACCAAATCCTCGACCGCATTGCTCCGTCCCATCGCCCCCGTATAAAGCACAACCGTCTGATCGTCCCCGACCCTCTGAGCGGCCCGCGTTTTAGCCCGGGTCTGCGGATCTTGCGGAAACATCTCCACATCACAGCAATTCGAAATCGTTGTCGCCTTTGAGTGCCGACGCGGGAAATGATTTGGCGTGTCTACGCACTGACCCATCGGATCAACACGCGCATCCCCAACTCCTAACTTTCCTTCCACTCTCCCCGTCATGCCGGTCGAACAGGTGACAATCGCCGAGGCATACCGATATGCCAACGCCTCCAACCGGAAACTCAGCCACTTCAGCACCGCGTTTCTCAAAACTCCCGCCGCGATTGCCGAATCCGGCCAGACGTCGATCACTTCAAAAACAAACGGCACGCGCCACAGCCACCGCCCCACCAACGCGGGCACTGCCAACGTCAGCGGCCCGCTGGACGCGATCACCACGTCATACCGCCGCCCGTGCCGCACCACAAACCACAGGGCACCCCCCATAAAACACAGGAAAGACACCACCCGCCGCGCAAATCCCATGTGCGGGCGATAGGACGTGCCGCTCACAAAAACGCGCATCCCGTCCACAACGACCGGCTCGCGCCCCGTCGGTCTCAGCGACGCGTCGTAGCCCGAGCCGCACACCACATCCACCGCATGCCCCGCCCTCACAAAACGCCGCGCGAACGCATATGTCCGCACCGCGCCCCAACCGCTCGGCGTCGCGAAATACTGATGGAGCCAGAGAATGTTCATGCCTCACCCGTGCGCGCAAGGGGTTCCATCATTCGAGTCCCGGGACCGAAATGGGCGGCAGGTCTTTGAAAACCTTCCGCAGCAGCGTGCTCTTCGGAAACACGATCACCCACGCCGTCAGAAAAATGATCAGCATGTCTGTCCGAAACGACAGATGATTCTGATACCACAACTCCAGCTCCCCTTTGGCGGGTGCGATATGCTTCGCATAGAACGTCTCCATCGGCATTCCCGACTCCGAAAGCAACCGCTCCTCATCACGGAACACGATCGAGCCGATCCCCGTCAGCCCCGGACGCACATTGTAAATCACCCGCTTCACATGCTCCGGATAAGGCTCAAAGGTCTTGTCAACCAGCGGGCGCGGCCCGACGATCGACATGTCTCCGATGAGGATGTTGACCAATTGAGGCAGCTCGTTGATCTTGGTCATCCTTAAGAAATGCCCCATCGGCAAAACGCGCGGATCTCGTCTTGTGGTATGAAGCCCGCCCGTCATATTCGGGCTGTTCTTTAACATCGTCGCGAACTTCCAGATCCCAAACTTTTTGTTGTAGCGGCCGATCCGCTCCTGAAAATAAAACACGTGGTGCTCTCCCGTCAGCAACAGGCCGATACAGACCGGCACCAGCAGCGGCGACAGCACCAGCAGCGCGAAACCCGACAGCGTAATGTCCATCATTCTTTTAAATATCGGATACATATTTCTCCTTACAGAACCGCGAATCATGCCAATGGGGCGAATGGGGGACGCTTTACAGGCCGGAAATGGGTGGCCGCGTGCATACGATTCGTTCGTATTGGACACCTTTTGCATGGCCAAAATTAATCAGCAACCCCAACTGATAACCGGTTGCCGCCAGATAATTATGCACTTGGGCTCTGTGCTCATCGGTCAATGCGGATGCCGCCTTGATTTCCACGACAATCTTCTCATAACACACAACATCCGGAATGTACTTCCTCTTCAGTGGCCGACCACGATACCGTAACTGAAGCTCATGTTGCGGAGAAAACGGTATTCGTTGCGTTTCGAATTCGATTTCCAGACATTCTTGATATACAGGCTCCACGAACCGATTACCCATTTGGTTGTACACCTCGAAACACGCGCCAAAGACGGCATACGCCTCTTCCGGATAGATCAGATCCTCACGATTCATGAAGTTCCCTCATTAGCATGATTCGCATCATTCGCGGTTAAACCAACCTCTACATTTTTTGGTCAAGACCCTTTCCTGTCTCGATATGTTCGAAGTTCGGCAGATAGTCTTTCAGCACCTCGACCACCTGCGCCTTGGTGACTTCCGGTTTCTCGAACAGCGCGCGCAACGACGCGAAGATCGCGTCGATCTCCGCTAGCGGTCGCCGCCTGGCGTTCTTCACAACGCCGAGATTCACGAACGTCTCAAGATCCAACACCTCTCCGGGCGTGTAGAACTCCTCGAACGTCTTCTCCCCGCTTGTGTCCGACTCAAAGAAATATATCGGCCAAGACGAAATCCGAAGATCGCTATCACTCGCCGCATTCGCACGACTCGCGGTTCCCTCTCCACCGCCGACTGCCGACTGCCGACTGCCGACCGCTTTCCTCATCTTCTCCCGCGCCTCATTCTCGCTCTTGCAGACATCCGCATCCATCCCCAGCGCATGCAGCAGATCGACCGCCACCTGCTCAAAGGGAATCATGTCCCGCGCCTCATCCAGTTTCGGAAAAACGATATCCCCGCTCTGCCCCATGATCGACGCCAGCAGGCAAAGTTCACCGGACTCGATGGGCGAAACGAAAAACCGACGGATCCCTAACGGGCACGCCCACGGTTGCCGCTTGAAAAGACGCTCCATAAAGCCCAGCGGCAAACTGCCGTTCGAGAAGGCCACATTCGCGAAGCGAGCCGTCTTGATGGGCAGACGATCCGCATACGCCATAATCAACTCTTCCATCAACTTCTTGCTCGCCCCCATGATGTTCACGGGGTTCGCCGCCTTGTCCGTTGACACGCAGAAGAAATGTTCGGGCGGCTGTGCCACCAGTAGATCAAGCAAGCCGCGTGCCCGCAAAACGTTGTTCTCGACCATCGCCTCAATCGAGAAAATGTCTTTTTCGCTCCGCACATGCTTGTGTGCGGCGAAATTCGCGACGATGTCGAACGGCCCGTGTGCCCCGAACAATTTCGCGAACACGCGGTCTCCGAAGTTCACCGGGTACGTGACGAACTCGCGCGGGATCCGGTAGCACCCCGCGCTCCGCAAGTCGCGCACCAGCTCGGTCAGCCCGTTCTCGCTGACATCCACAACCACAAGCTTCGCCACATCGAAACGCAACAGCGCCTTGATGTAATGCGACCCGATCGACCCCGCGCCGCCAATCACCAACACACGCTTGCCGTCAAGGCGCGCATGCAACGCCGCATCATACCGCGCGAAATCATCCGCCAGCAGACTCCTCGTCCGCTTGGTGACCTTCTCACGAATAAACTGATCCAAATCGAAATCCAAGTTCATACATTTCCTCGCAAAGGCGCAAAGACGCCAAGTTAAATGGTTTGATCGTCCGGCAGACCGTTAACACAACGGTGAATGCCGTTTTTCATCAAAACCTCGTTGAAATTCAAAAGGAACCCGAGCCGACACCCCGTCAACTTCAAATAGGTCTGAAGTTGCTTCGCATGTATCGGATGAAGTTGCTCAACCGATTTCAATTCAAGAATGACGCGCTGGTTCACGATCATATCCGCACGGAAACCTTCGTCGAAACGATCCCCATCGAAAGCAATCGGAATGGGAACCTGACGACATACACTCACTCCCCGTTTCACGAGCTGTTTTGCCATGACCACTTCATACACGCTTTCCAACAACCCGGGCCAAGCCCTTTATGGACGTTTACGGCCACATCCACCACAAGCGCTCCAATCTCATTCTCTGTCATATCTTCAATCCCTTGGCGACTTTGCGTCTTTGCGGGAAAAGCTCTCCAACGTTTTCCTCATTCCCTCCTGCGCCGACACCGGCATCACCGCCCACCCCAACGCCTTTTTGATCTTGCGGTTCGACACGACATACGACTCCGTGAGCTTCTTCAACCGCTCGCTGTTCAGCGGCAACCGCAATGCGTCCCCCGCTCTCGCCAAAGCCCTGACACATCCCGACGGCACCCTCCAAATCTTGACCCGCCTGCCTAACGCCTGCGCCATCAACCCGATCAGCTCATTTGTCGACAACGACGCATCGTCTGCCACCTGATAGATGCCGGAGGGCGCATCCCCCTTCAGCAATCCCTCCACCACCGCGCACACATTGCCGACCGACGCGAACGACCGCCGGTTCTCAAACGCTCCCAAAGGCCATGGAATCCCGCGCCGGACAACACTGTACAAAAGATTGAGATTCCCCTTATTCCCCGGCCCATGAATCATGCAAGGACGCAAAACGTAATATCGACCCGCCGACTGCCGACTGCCGACTGCCGATTGCACCAGACCTTCCGCCTCCAGTTTGCTCTGCCCGTAGGGCGTCTGCGGATTCGGCACCTCCTCCTCCGTCAGCACCCCCTCCACTCGATCCGCAACCGCCTTTACCGAGCTGAAAAGGATGAATGCCCTTTGCGCCTTTGCGCCTCCGTGAGAGCACCCCGTCCCCCCATTCGACCCATTCGTCTGATTCGCGGTTAAGAACCTCTCCAACACCCTCTTCGTCAACTCGACATTGATATCGAAATAACTTTGCGCGTCGCTCGTATTCCGCGTGTCATGCGCCTTCCCAGCCAGATGGATCACCGCGTCGACCTCGCCCCACGGGATATCATCCAGCGCCTCCCATCCGAAGCATCGCACATACGCCCCTCCTGCTGCCCCATTTGTGCGACTCGGCGCATTCGCGGCTAACGTTCTCTCCGTGCCGCCGTGCGCCCTCTCTGTACTGCCGACCGCCGACTGCCGACTGCCGACTGTATCCCCCACATCCAGCGCCCACAGCTCATGCCCCTTGCCGGCCAAATACGCCGACAGGTTCGTGCCGACAAACCCGAACGCCCCTGTAATGAGAATGGTCATAAGTAAGGTTCAATCGCGGCTCACGCCGCTGGTTCAAGGGCTGACATCATTTGTATCGTGGACCTTTAAAATCAGAGTTCCGAAGAGCTGTGATAAACGCCTGAAGCATCACGGAAACACGGACGCACGTATACACCATACTCTCAAACTGAGCGTTATCGACATAACCCTGTCGAATGCTACATAGAGCTGCGAGCGCACCTCGCCGCAAGAACCCTTTGCGATGCTTAGAAAGGTTAGAAACTCCTTGTTGCCGCCGCGTTCAAAGCCTTCCGCAATATTGCTCATGATCGAGACCGCCGCACGTTGAATCTGATCTTTCAGCCCATAATCATGCGCGAACTGTCCTTGTTTCGTCGCCCCGTAAATCTGTTTCGCGAGTTCCCTTGAAAACTGCCAAGCTTCAATATCTTCGAAGCGTTTCATCCCTGCTCCCCCCCTGGAACCAGCGGCACCAGCCGTGTTTAAACCCTTGAACCCTGAAACCAGCGCCGCAAGGCGCGTTTGAACCTTTCTCTCACCATCGGCCCCGCAAACTCCCACACCTTGAACGCATATTTCGGCACCAGCATTGGCAAACAGCAGAAATATCCGGCCTCGCGATTCCCGCGCACGATTTCCTGATTCAACAGCAGGTTGCTCCGCCAGTTTTTCGTGCTCACCCCTCCGACCCTCATATCCACAAAACACATCGGGAGATACTGAGAACGAAGCTTCCCCCTTCTCAAAAATCTAATCAGCAACGCATAATCCGCCGCGATCTTGTAATCCAGCGAATAATTGCCCAGCCGCCCGAAGCACTCCCTGCGGATATACACCGACGGGTGCGGCGGCATGAAGCCCCACTGGAGCATCCACGGGCGCCAATGCCGCGCCGAATAATACCGCACCGTCGGCTCAGACCGGAGTTCATCCAACGCCACGTCACGCCGATCCGCCACAAAACGGATGTCACCGTAGAGGGCGTCAGGCGACCCCGGGGAAATGACTGCCTGAATGCCGGAATGCCTTGTTGCCTTATTTTCGGACACCTCACCGTCCCGAGTTCCCGCATTAACGCAATCCGGCACTAACGCATTAACGCATTTCCCAAACACCTCCGCCACCCGCTCGATCACCCGATCATCTGCCAGCACATCATCCGCGTTCAGGATACCGACCACATCCCCTGCCGCCCGTACGATCCCCTTGTTGATCGCGTCGTACATGCCGCGATCTCGTTCCGAGAACCACCGCATCCGCCCGCCGAACTTCGGCTCATACTCGCGAAGTATCTCGACTGTCCCGTCCATCGAACCGCCGTCGATCACCAGATATTCGAGATCCGTCAACGTCTGCCGCAACACCGACTCCAGCGCCGTCCTAATAACGGCGGCACTGTTGTAACAAACGGTTATGAGAGTGATAGTCACCGAAGAAATGCCTTATTGCGAAAATGCCTTATTGCCGGCGAAGCGCACCCCAATTAACGCATTAACGCAATCCGGCATTAACGCAATTCTTACTTAAGGATGGCGTACAGACCGCGATATGCTCTGGAAGAGTGCATACAATTCTTTCGCCTCCGTTAGCAAAGGAACAACATTCTCCCTTTCTTCAGGACTTAATGCGTCGGTCTCTTGACAGATTTCCAGCCAATATACGGTCTCACTCGCCTCTTTGACCACGATGCTCAGTTTATGGATAAAATCATCTTTTGACTCTGCACGATTCGTTTCCCGATAATTTGCGCCGACCGAAGTGGCCGATTTGGCTAACTGATAGACGATGACATTGAGAACACGACGTTCCGGGAATTTCGCCAAAGCATTCAGGATCTGCACGGCAAACCGTCGCGTACGTATCTCAAGTTCTTTTTTGAACTCTTCACGTCTCATCCCCTCTCCCCTTTCCCTGCGCTCCCGCATTGTGGGATCAATTGCCTTATTGTCCTACACTTCACCATCCCGCCCTCCATTATTAAGGCATTCTGGCATTAACGCATTCCCGCCGTTCTTCCCAGCATTAACGCATTTCTCACTCCTACATTTCTCGTACACCTCCGCCATCTTCGTGGCGACCGTCTCCCATCTATACTTCGTCTCGACCAAGCGCCTTCCGTTTTGTCCCATCGCCCGCCGTTCCTCATCCGTCAGACTCATGGCCTCACGTAACGCCTCAGCCAGCGGCTCAACCCCGATTCCCACCCACCAGCCAGCCCTGACGGGGCTGATTGCCTTATTGCCTGATTGCCTGATTGCCTTATTCTCCTCCCCCTCATTAACGCATTCCTGCATTAACGCATTCCCGCAATTCTCCACCTCCGCCCACGGGGCCCCCTTCGTCGTAATCACCGGCACACCACACGCCAGCGCCTCAGCCACCGCGTTACCAAAGTTTTCGTTACGGCTGGGCAAGACGAACAAGTCGCACCCATTCAACAGCAGCCGCTTATCGTCGCCGTACGCCGGCCCCACCAGCGTGACGTGTGCTTCCTGCCCAAGCCTCATGACCTCGCGCCGCAAATGCGCGTCATAACCTCGCTCACTCGGCCCAGCAATCAGGAGATGCCAACCCGTGCACGCAGCCCCCGCACGTTTCCAAGCCTCAACTAACGAGTCCAGCCCCTTGATCGAATCAAGCCTCCCGAGAAAGAGCGCCACACGTTTTCCGAAACACTGCGGACAAAGTCGTTCCAACGCCACGCGGTCTTGTTGCACCCTTAACGTCCCCGCATCCACACCGTTGGGGATGACACATACGGGAGGTATCCGAAATCGGCGAGTCCTCAAGTATTCTTCGACCTCACGGCCCTCAACTTCACAGGTAACATGCACAACGGAAGCCGCCGAGAGAAAACGGGCGTCGAACAGAGTTCCCGCAAGCCGTTTCTTGAATGCCGACCGCCGCATCCGCTCAGGCGCCAAACACCCACGAGGCGACATCACCAGCGGCCTGTGAGCACGCAATGCGCAACGGCAACCCCACCAGACGGGAAAAGTCCAGTTCGAATGAACATGCACCACATCCGCCGCCCGAACAAGACGAGGCAATCCCCGCAGCATCTGCCACGAGAAGTAAAGCGTACGGAGAAAAGAGGGCGCTAGCCGCACCAACCGCACGCCCGCCGCCTCGGAGGACAGAGTCGCCTCGCTCATCGGCCCGTCTAGCGTAGCGAGCGTCACCTCGTGACCAAGCTGCTGCAGGTGCCTGCAGACGGTCGGTACGGACTCAGCGAGACCGCCTCCCGGCGGGAGTCCTGCCACTATATGAAGGATGCGCATGGAGGCTTTATTTAACCACGGAAAACACGGAAGGGGGTGAGCCGGAAAATCACACGACGATCCGTTTGATCTCGACGCCCGGAAAGTGGCCAAAATTCACCAGCAACGCCAACCGCATCTACGTTGCGGTTAAATAATTAAACGTCTGAGCCTGATGCTCGGGCAACAAGGCATGGTCTGCTTTCAACTCTACGATGATTTTCCCGTAACAAACGAAGTCCGGCTTATACACCTGTTTTAGCGGTTGCCCTTTGTACGCAATCGTCAACTCCTGCTGCGCGGTAAATGGGATTCCCCGAGCTGCAAACTCTCTTTCGAGACATTCCTGATAGACCGCCTCAAGAAAACCACACCCCATTTCACGATAGACCTCAAACACCGCACCTTGGATCGCGTATGCCTCGTCAGCAAAGATCAAATCTTCTTTTATTCCCAACCTTCTTTCGTGTCCTTCGTGTGTTTCGTGGTTAAATCTTCTTCCCCCTCATGCGGCGGGTGTCGAGCCAAGCACGCAGGTAGCACCCATTGGCAAACCGCCAGAGGCGCTGCTGCCACAGGCCCGCACAGGTGACCGCTAGCCCGTTCTTGGCATACATCCGCGCCTGCTCCTCGACCATGAACGGATCGGGGCGACCGACCAAATCGCCGCTGGTCTTCGAAGCCCCATGCACACGGAACGCCCAGCAGTAGTGGTCTAGACGATGGAACCGCGCACCGGTGGCCTTGAACCGCAACCACAGATCGGTGTCCATCACATAGTGTAGTGACTCATCGAAGCCGCCGACACGCTCAAACAGCGCACGGCTGAAAATCGAGGTCGGACCATATACCCGAACCGACGCATGACGGTAAAGACGGTCATGCCACTGTCCATCTCGTGCGCACCACAGCACGCGATCCTGTTCATCAATGTACACCAAATTCCCTGCCAACCACTCGCATGCCGGATGCGCGGCCAGATAATTCCTCGCCCGATCCAGCGTACCGGGGAGCAGAAGATCATCGGCATTAAGCCAAAAAAGATATTTCCCACGGGCCCGCGCAAACCCTTTGTTCAGCGCCTCACTCTGTCCACCATCCGGTTCCGAACACCAGTGGAAGAGGGTTCGAGAGTTCGGGAGTTCTAAAGTTCTAAAATCCCCCCCCCTCTCCGGCTTTTGAACCAGCGCCGAAGGCGCGTTTAAACCAGCGGCGTCAGTCGCCATTGACCGAATCACCTCAACACTACCATCCGTCGAGCCCCCGTCCACGACGATCACCTCCGTGTCGTCGCCCGCCTGTGCCAACACCGACCGCAGAGCACGCTCGAAATACGTACCCGCGTTCAGAGAGGGGATAACGATGGAAAAAAGGGGAGGCATTGTTTTGGAACAACGAAACACACAACACAAAAATGACCCATGCACAGCAGTTTCTGACACTTATCGTCTGACAATACTTCGCGTCTTTCGGTGGTTAAAAAGGTTTGTCAAAAAATTAGCCGCCCCTGGAAGGTGGCGGCTTCTTGGGCTTGCCCAGGCGTAGCCGGTTTAGCCTGCTAAAACTACTCCAGCTAAAAGCTACCCAGCTACACCTTCATCCCATACTTCCCGCGCAACAGCGCCAACATCTTGTCGCGATCCCCGCCACTCTCGCGCTTGATCTCCCACACTTTGGCATCCACCAAGGTGCGATACCACCAGCCCTGAAGGAAATGCCAGAGAAAGCCTTCCTTGCCTTCCAGAAATCCACCCCTCAAGAAATAGCGCCAGCAGAAATAGACGAAAGCCCGCCAGAAAAGCGGCATCTTCGCATACCGCATCTTCTTTCTTCTTTTCTCCGCCGCCTGCGCCTCCAGCCCCGTCCCCCGTCTCCCGTTTCTTGCCCACTGCTGACTGCCGACTGCCAACTGTAACTCCCCCTGCCCTCTGCCTCTGCCGACTGCCGCTTCCGAATTCTTTTGACACAGCGGCGTCAGCCGCGTTTGAACCCTTGAACCAGCGGCATCAACCGCGTTTGAGCCTTCCAATAACCCATACTCCAAATCCAGCAAATCCACCGCCTCGCGCAACGCATACCCGTTGTGTTTGGCTGTCCACCATCCGATATCGTTCAGATTATGATCCGCGAACTCGCCCTCAAACTCCACCGCCCGTCCCTCAAGCAATTCGATATGCTCATCCATCAGCCGCTGCTCGCAGCGTGCCTTGCCGTACCGGAAAAGGCGGATCATTTTGATCCGCGGCATACCGTGCCGGATCACGCGGCCCATGAACACACGCCGCAGATGGAATGCCACGCCGGTCACATCCTCCGGCAACGTCTCCAGTTTCACCTTGATCTCTTCGATCAGCCCCGGGCAGAGATACTCATCCGCATCCAAACGCAATACCCATCTGGTCTTGATCGGAAGATTCTCCAATGCCCAGTTAAACTGACGTGAATACTGCCCTTCCCATACATTCTGAAAAACGTGGGCACCTAAACTTCCCGCGATTTCAACGGTCTTGTCCGTTGAAAAGCAATCCACCACAAAAACATCACGTACCCATGAGCTGACATTTTCAATGCAACGCTGGATATGCAGTTCTTCGTTACCTGCCAAAGTTATGACTGAAATATTCAGCACCGCCATTGCGAAAAACCTACGTTTCAATCAACCCAACTCACGAAAACCGGATTCCTATGGTCATGGTAATTTCCCAGTCTGATTGAATAGAAAATTCCCCCATTCAGTTGCTCAGCCCCTTTGGCAAAATCCGTCTCGGCGAAAGCAGATACCAACGCATCGTTTCTGTCTGTCTTAACGAGGTATGCCGTGAGGGCGCACTTTGTTTGCTTCTGATAATGTTTCGCGAGAGCGTCCACTGCCGCAGCCTCACATCGTTTCATTGCGACTCGACAAGACATGACAAATTCAATGATCTGCGCCTCAGTGGCGGAGACTCGAGTCGCAACGAATCCAACGACACCGTAATCACCAAACTTGTCGGACACATGAATCGAATATGCTTCAATTGACAAGTCTTCGAGCAGTTTTTCATATTCATCAGTCGTATAACGCTTGGCCGTCAAGGTCAGCTGATTCGTGCGCTGTATAAGCTCATAACAACGTTGGCAAGCGGCTGCATCTGCCTCTGAAACCCGTTTAATTGTCATCCTGAGCTGGCAACTTTCGAGGAATCCCATATGATCGCCAGAATAATTGAGTTCAACCTTGCGCCTTTTCATCTCGTTTAAATACGAAAAACGTCGTAAGGCACTTTCAGCCGATATGGGAGGGGAGAATTCAGGAAATCCCGCTAAACGAGAAATATCCTTTTCGGAGAAGACACGAACCATAGGGAGGTTCTGTGTTATATCGCCGCGTTCAAACGCAGAATCATCAATGAAAGCAAATGCATCAAGGCCTAGATTCATACTTCTTGCGATAGCTTTGAGATTAGCACTTTTTTGCCCCCAATTGATGACAGGGAAAACGAAATAGTCTTCAAGCCCGAACTTTTCAATCATAGGCCATGCCTTATCGTGGTCGTTCTTACTGATGATCGTGTGCACGATCCCCCGCCGGTCCAGTTGCTTGATCAACTCGACGGCATTTTGGTTCAGCACGAGTTTGTCCGGGCCATCCTCGCTCAGTATCCCACTCCACAAAGTGTTATCAAGATCCCACGCGATACATTTAACGAACGAAGCATACTTTGGCGGTAATAAATCGAGATGTGCAAAGACCAACGTCGGCGTCACATCTTGTTCAGGGAACAACAGGATACGGGCCCCCTTCTCAATCATCGGAAGTGGCACGTCATGTTTAGACCAGCCGCTTTTCAAATCCAGATTCTTTGCAAAAAGCAAACTATCCCCATGATAAACGCTACAGGTCAGGACCACATCTTGCGAAGCAAAAACCTCCACGAACAAACTCGTGACAGTTCCCACTGAACCAACAGCGTGCAATATCCATTTGCGGAAATGACGATAGACTGTAATTGCACCAACACGTCCAGGCACAAAATCCATGATACGGTTGATCCAGCGAACAACCACACCCAAGGCTTTTTCCGCGCTTTGAAGGAGAAATTCCCCCCTTCGGGATATGACCTGTCCCGTAAAAAGCCCTTCTATCTTACCCCATTTTCTAAATTTACAGACAAAGGCCCTCCGTCTATCCATCAATCTCACAGGTATAAATCCGTACTCGAATCGCTGGCATTTTCCGTCGAAAGCGCGGTTATAGAACCCACAGGTCTTGAAACAGTAGGGCTGCCCACACTCGACGCAATGCTCCTCCCACACAATCAATCCATAATGCGACGTATCCTCATCATGGCGCAACGGTTCCGGAACCGAGAGCAATGTCTCCAAGAATCGCTTTCTGTCAGTACAAGTCAAGTCAAACATAGTTGAGCTCGTTATAGTTTGAGCATTTGCATACCTGCCAAATCACTGAGGAAAAAGGGCCCTCGGTGTCGAGCTTACGCCACGGTGTATCCACCCCTGGGTGGATACCGATTTCCGTCACCCCATCAGGAAGCATTGCCGTTGCCTTTTCGAACCATTTCAAATCCTGCGTTTTTCCACATGCCATCAGAAAGTGGTCTGGCGTCTTAAAATATCGGGACAAATGCCGTTGCTGATATTCATTGAACATCAGTCCACCCCGAGAAGGCGATGTCACATACAAGTCTTGGCAGCGTCGGGCTAGATTCATCCCGAGTTCGTCTTTTAATTCGGCCAGAGCACGAATTGCAATCGGCCATCTGTGCATATGCCCATGTCCATCAAAATGCGAAATTTTCAACCCCGTAGACTTGATCACATTACACTGGGATCGTATCTCATTTTTCACATCCTCGACACGGATCAACCCTAATAGCGACCGCACCATAAACTGGCGGGTCAGCCAAAGACGCCCTGTCTTCGGGTCAACAAGAGACGACGTCCCTTCAACTACAGGTCGTTCGTCCGTTAAATACAAATGGACGCCAAACGAAAACTGCGGATGCGATTTCGCGTACTCAATCGCGCTCCGAGTCGCAGACATATTCGCCATGATTGTCGCGGAGGTCAACACCCCTATTTCAAAGCCTTTGATAGTCCATTCGACCGTGTGGTCGCTGAACCCGAAGTCATCCGCATTAATTATGAGTCTCTTCATCCTTCAAAATCCGTTTTTTAATTTCCCGAGCCGGATTGCCCGCGACAACCGTCCACGGCGCGACATCCTTTACAACAACAGATCCAGCCCCAATCACAGCACCCTCTCCAACTGTTACACCGGGTAATATGATTACCGAGGATGCAATCCAAACGCACGACCCAATAGTAATCGGTTTCTGCATGAATGCAAAAGTAGGGCTGGTAATGTCATGTGTACCAGTAAGCAATTGCACCGCATTACCAATGCAGGTTTTATCTCCAATTGTTATACGGTCTAGGCTATAGACCCATGCCCGATCTCCAATTGAAGACAACCCCCCTATTTTCAGATTCCAAGGACAAGTAATCGTAGCCTTGTTGCTCAACGAACTATCTGTAGCCAAGGCACAGCCAAACGATTTAGCTAAGAAACGCCTAAATCCGCGACATTGCGACGGGCTCCATCTATACAAAGTGTTATTCAAAAAAGCCCACGCCTTAATGCCGATAATCTTCCTAAGTGTAGACCGCTCGCGACTGAATTGGGAGGGTCTGTAGAGATCACAACGTCTTGAGGGTATTTTTGTGTCCATACTTAGTCTCCAAAGACTATTATGCGCTAGAAATCCTTGATGGCTAACACCCTGAATACAGAGATGGTGATGTCCGGCCTTAAAAGATTTCTGACTGCTGAACTTGAATTCGAAAATCTGATTTCTTTTTGCTGCACAACACCTAAATACGAACCTACTCGATCTCCATCAATGCGCCACGCTAATTTTTCGCTCCTTAATTTTTTGAGCAGGATTGCCAATCATGACGCACCAATCTCCCACATCTTTTGTGACAACGGCACAAGCTCCAATAACAGCACCCTCTCCAATGGTAACACCCGGCCCGATGAAGGCTCTTGCGGCCACCCAGACTTGTGCACCAATTGTGATCGGCCGACAAAAAAGTTCCATGATTGAAGAACTGATGTCGTGCGATGCACAGCAAAGAAATACACCTTGACTAATCGTTACACTGTCACCTAGCGTCAACCAATCTACAGAATAACAGTCTACACACTCAGACAATGCCACATAGTTTCCCATTTTGAGCCGCCACGGCTGCCACACCTTACAAGAAGGATGCACCACGCAATTCTTTCCAATTCTAGCACCAAAGAGGCGAAGAAGAAAGATACGCCAACTATTCAACGCACACCTCGGCGTCGGACGGAAGAAAAACAACCACACAACATTCCAAAGCGCCCGCGCAAGCTTTGATTTCACCGAATGCCGATTCTGATAGTGAGCTAAATCCAACTTCATGGCACCCTCACGCAATCCGGCTTCTCGCCGCCAGTAAGCAGCCATTCATAAGCTGACTTCATTTGGTCGGCGATAGCCGGCCACGTATACCTGTTCTTCACCAGCCGGCGACCATTCTCACCCATCGCTCGCCGCTCCTCATCCGTCAGGCACATCGCCTCCCGCAAGGCCTCAGCTAGCGGCTCGATGCCGATATCGATCCACCAGCCAGCCCTGACGGGTCTGATTGCCTGATTGCCTGATTGCTTTATTACCTTATTCTCCTCCCCCTCATTAACGCATTTCCGCATTAACGCATTCCCGCAATTCTCCAACTCCGCCCACGGAGCCCCTTTCGTTGTGATCACCGGTAAGCCATGTGACATGGCATCGACGACGACGCCACCAAAATTCTCGGTGAATGAGGGTAAAACGAATAAATCAGCCCCATGATAGGCGTGCAACAAATTCTCGCCGAATAATGCTCCGTCAAAACAGATTTTCTGCGAAACGCCGATACGTTCCGCGAGCCGCGCCAACTCGTCCTTATGTCCAGCCTGATCTGGACCAACCAAACGCATCTGCCAACCACATCGGATACCAGACGGCAAAATAGACCAAGCGGTTATCAGACTGGCAAGACCTTTGACCGGGTAGATACGACCGACAAACAAGATGGTCTTAATCTCATGATCCCGCGGTAGAACCGGAGGTGGCAGATGCGCCCCGAGTGGAACAATAACCGTTTTTTGTGTAAAACCACGGTCACGAATCCAAATAGCCTCCATCTCGGAAGTCGCATGCAACAATGCCGCTCGCTTAAGATCACACCGCTGATAGAAATACCATGGAAGGAGTTTTTTCCAACACTTATGCGCCATCGCCCATGGCGCGAGCATCCCATGCGGCGACCAGATGACAGGAATACCATGACGCCGAGTCCAGTTCAGAACACGATGCAGAATTGGTGACCAAAGCGCGTGGATATGGACCACATCAAAAGACCTATACACCTTAAGGATATCCTCAATTGAAATGAGACTAATCTTGGAGTCCAACGGATACTGGTCGCTATTTTTCGGGTTCACCACCGCGATCGTCACCAACTCGCCTTTCGCGACCAGTTCGTTCGCAAGTTCACCACAGAAGACGGACGTCCCTGCAGCCTTCTGCAACCCCGTAATGACATGCAAGATTTTCACTGATTAACGGAAGAAATATCGAGAGCCAGACCACCTAGAGGCCATATCGGAGACACAGTATGATATGCCCCAGGCTAGCACCCACACACACAACACAACGATCAACCCCTGCTTTATAACAAATTTATTGATCACGACCGCAAATAACACGGTCACCATCGGGTGCACAAGGTAGACACCCATGCTGAGCTCAGACATATGTCTCAATCTTGAAACCCCTCTCGTCCATGTGGCGCCCCCATTTAACCCGCACAATATCGCAGGTATTACAACAAACATATCTAGCACAAAACCGTAAAAAAACGTCCTTAGTAAATAGTGCCCCATTAACCCGACCGACAATGCAGCAAAACAGTAAATACTCGCCACTCTCTTGACCATCAGATTCATCAGCCAAAGACCACAGCCGAGCCCATAAAATCCCAGCAAACGTAACGGATATAAAGCAAACCAATTCCGAGTCACGGAGAATGCTCCCGACAACACAACGATAAGGACACTTAGCGAAAAACACACGACCGTCCACAAACCGGAAGTCCCATGGGCTAATCGTACGCAAAAAGGCAGTAGCACAACTTGAGCATAAAATAGGCAAATTAAGAACCAAAGATGACAAGAAGCCGACCCAAGAAAAACAACAGCCCCCCATTCTTTTATACCGTAACTGTAAAGGCTTAAGGGTTTCGCAGATATCAGATCAAAACACATGTCTCCACCGAGATATATGATCGTCCAGACAATATAAACAGGGACGAGTCTGTGAAATCGGTCACAAACAAATGAGCCAATGCTTTTCTTCTCGCGGGAGGCGCAATATTTCATCATCAGGAACCCCGATAGGGCCGCGAATAAACCCACATTCAGATCACAAAAACTTAGTACAAAGGAAGCGGACGGCGAAACATCTTTCAAGCATAAATGGCACCCGACGATCCCAAATGCTGCTATCGTCCGCAAAATATCTAACCCGCAAAAACGATCTATGCTTCTGCAATCTAAGGATTCAGACATGCCCGGTACTTTCTCTCGCAGGATCTCATCTAATTACCCTACCGCGATCATTTCCATCCATCAATCGATCAACTTCCGACAATGACACCCGATTAAAATCACCATGAATTGTGTGCTTAAGGCAAGAAGCGGCCACGGCAAAATCAATTGTCATCTGGCTATTCTCGGGATATGTAAGAAACCCATATATCAGTCCTCCCATAAACGCATCACCCGCGCCGACACGGTCAACAATGTCTGTTATGTCATATGTCCGAGATGAATACACCATGCCCCCCTTGTATAACGTCCCAGACCATTTATTATGGTCTGCATTGATTGAGTCCCGACAACTTAATGCAATGCTCTCAGCTTTTGGAAACTGTATCGACATTTCTTTCAGAATAGGCATAAACTCATCCCCTTTCACTTCGAGGCTCCAGCCCCCTGCCTTCGCACTGGAACCCTGAACACCAAAAACCTTCTGGCAGTCCTCCTCATTACCCACAATGACATCACATTTCTCAACCAAGGGCCGCATAACCTGATTCACGCATCTTTCCCCACCCCAAAGCGATTGCCGATAATTAAGATCACAGGAAACCGTTAACCCCATTTCAACAGCAATCTCAACAGCCTCTTGACAAGCATCCGCAGCACTAGAGGACACAGCGGGTGTAATTCCACTCCAATGGAACCACTTTGCGCCATCGAATATCCCCCTCCAATTGATCATCCCCGGCCCAATCGAGGCGAAAGAAGACCCTTCCCGATCATAAATTACTTTTGATGGCCGGACGGTTGCTCCTTTCTCCAAATAAAAAATCCCCATGCGCCCCCCCCCCCTAAGCACATGATTTACACCCACATCAGCAGCCTTTATCCACTTTAAACACGAGTCCGAAATGTCATTGTTTGGCACCCGAGTTACAAAATCGACATCGACACCGAATGCAGCTAACGTAGCCGCGACGTTCACTTCCGCACCACAAAATGTTATCTCAAGATTTGATGCCTGAGAAAACCTTAGATGCCCCGGTGTCGCCAGTCTTAGAAGTGCTTCCCCAAAAGTAATAATCTTAGACACCCTCGACACCTCCTGCTTCATGTGACGTAATGAACCTTCCAAATTTCCGTCGCTCAAACATGTCAAGAAGGCCACCTTCTGTGAGATTAAAAATACTGACGCCTTTGTGCTGTGCGCGTCTGGCATAGAGGATCAGTTCACGCATCTGGCGACAATTCATGTAGTATCCCCGCGCATAATCGTAAGCCCCCTGTAACTCACGGTCATCAACACTACCGTAAAAATGGCTAGCTTTATTTAACAAATCTTGAGCAAAACCGGTTGCCTCAAAACCAGTAAAGTAGATTGTCTTGTACCCAAGTAGGAAGGACAAATCGAAACAGGCCCCCGCCACACCAATCCCACGCAACTGGCCACTACTTAGCCAAACAATTGGGATCTTGCGCTGAATATATTTCCTGAGGATCGGTTGCCGTACCCATGCAACGGGCATGGCAAACGTAATCCCCGGAACCATATCAAGTATGCGGTCTAACCACTCAACATCCCAAACCCCATTAATCATTTTTGAATCAATAAACACATGATATTTTGGCTGTAGTTCTTTATATAGCGGATGCAAAAAACCTCGATTAACAAAAATCAGCTCCTCCCCTTTAAGCACGGACAAATCTTGACTATTAAGCGACGGGCCATTTAGTATAACATAGACTGAATTAAGTTTCTGAGATCTCTTTTCTGCAATAATCTTTTTTGAGCAACGTAAATAATATTGTCGATTGAGGTTAAGGGAATGCCGCAGTTCGAGAATCCGCTCAATAACACTCAAAATCAGGTCATCCTTAATGACCATAAAATCCCAGAAATTAAGTCGTCGCATACTTGTACCTATTTTGTCGAGTGCAGATGCCCATACATCAACTCCGCCATCATAAAATCGTCAATCCAGTCCACGTCATATGACTTCACCTTGTCCATGACGTAGAGAAAGGGGTGCTCGCCCAGACGATTTCCCTGCCGAACATAAGTCTCCTTACTAGCAATGAATACCGTATGGTTGATTTCGTAAAGGGGAGAAAGGTCTTGCGTTCTTGGCCAAGAAAGGCCGGTTGAGTTATTAATTTGCGCCCCCCCTTCGTCGAGCAAGAAATTCCGCAACTCAACGACCCCAACTAATGAATCATAGCCCGCCTTACGTTTTTCCCAATACAACTCGAGTGCTTCGCCATATGTCTCCGCGTCTGCCATAGGTGTTGTAACATGTCCCCATATAATATGTTCCGCGTCCGTTATTGTGGGCACATATTTAATTAGGTCAAGCAGATTTGTCGTGTCCAAACATAGGCCATCTGGCCTCGTAACGATCCGCAGATTGGGGACGACCGACAAATACTTGCTGGCAATTTGAACGCATTTTTCGTCATTTGTTGAAAGAATAATCTCATCTACCCCTCTAATCCCGACCAATTGCTGTAATTTATTTTCTAGCAAACCACCTTCAATTCCCGCGAACGGACGCGTGTTTTTGTCTTTCACACGCTGGCTCCCCTTCCGTGTAGGCAGGAAGAACACGCATTTTTCATTCTTCATATAAATCCCCTTTGTCCCCGAATAACCACATTACAGTCTATCAACCCGTTGATAGACCGAATCGATCTTAACCCCCTTATAAAGCGACGGAACGAGAGAAACAGGAGGCTTCCCATAAAACGCGATAAATTGCTCAAAAAGTAACTCGTTCTCACATGCCAGAGTTTGCTCCTTCATGCCTTGTCTGTCGGCATAACCATCGTACCCGACAATAAAAACTTCGTCCGGGGTCAATTCTAGTGCAATTTGCAAAGCGAGTGCAGTACACGAGTCCTGATAAGCCGAACAAAATCCAACTCTTTTTAGCTCAAAGGTTTTGTCGCTCAAAAAAGGAGGGACTTCAACTCCCATAGACCGCGGGGATGGATGCAGCACGCATGAACCGGAAAAATCGCCCCCCCCCATCACACTGTGAAGGCGCACCCCTTCTTTACCCATCAAACATAAATATTGACTGCAATGTATGTCTTTAAACAAAGCAACATTTCTTGCAGAAGCGAAAATAATCGAAACTGATTTTACTTTTGCTAAAAACGCTTTGATCCCATTTATATGGGTGGCGACGCTACACCCTCCTCCAATTATAAGCACATTCTGAGTACGTATCCCCTCAAAAAACGGGTATCTGTTACCCTCTACCTCCACCATCTTCTTTTTTTCCAATGCACTAACAATACAATTCAATGAATACACACGATTACACGTCCACTCCATAACTTCTTTCTGGGGAAACGAGTTGATCCCTGAGATCATATATGGCAGTGAAGTACCCCATTCATATTTTTCCAATAATGGCATGAACGACTCGATACTGTTACCAAGCACATTAAAATCGACCTCTAGCCCATTCTTATTTAGAACCGTAAGTAGTAATTCTTGTTTTAGATTGCCCGCCCCCCTTCCCATCCCTAATATTGTGGCATCAATATATGACACCCCCACGTCGATAGCCGCTAAAGCATTCGGCAACGCCATCTGAAGATTATCGTGTCCGTGAAACCCCAGCGGCAAAGAAATCTGATCCCTAATTTTCAGAACTGCATCCCTAATCATATGCGGGAAAGCGCCACCAAATGAATCTACCAAGAAAAGCACATCCACCACACTCTGCGAACCCTTTAATGATGAGAGAAATACAGGGTTTGTATACCACTTGGATAGATACATCACGTTAATTCCAACCTCAAGTCCTAATTTCTTTATGGCATCTGCGACTCCCAGAGCTCGATCAATGTAGTCCGGGTCAACAGCGATTCGAATCATGTCCACCATTCCTTGGATAGGCTTGATCAACACGTCTACGTCCAGAACACTAAGGTTTTTCTCATCTAACATCACTGCTATCTTTTTGGACGTTTTTTCGCGCATTCGCTCAAGCTCGTAACAAGGGCAAAACGCAAAACGGCCCAAATATTTACTTTGGGGCATCTGACGATAACCGACCTCAATGTAGTCAACAGGCAATCGATCCATAGCCCATATATAGCGATCAACGACATCCTGATCAAAATCCCAATTCGTGTAATATCCGCCGTCCCTGAGCGTACTGTCAAAAACCTTTACCATAAAACACCTTTGTTCGGATGAGAGGCACTCATTCCGTGCCACAACCATTTGAATCATTGAGACCCTGACTGAAACTGTAGCGCCAAGAGCCCATGCTCATCTTCAAGTTGCAGTGGGCACAGACAAACGACCTCCCTTGAAGAAAATCATTCGATAACAGCGCATATAGTGATTACAACTTTTATTTGCTGAGCAACTTTTTTTGACACACTCCCAACAAGAAAAATCTTGTTATATAGTGCAACAAAAGCCGATCCATCAAGAATACGGAAGACAAGGCCAAGCACGCGATACATAAAAAACACCGAATGTCCGGTCTTCTCGGATATATAACGGCGTTCAAAATCCATCCTGTCTTTTATGGTCACAGATCGCTCATGGCCATCAAATTCTGCGGTCTTTGACTGTTCATGCATTCGGAAACCCCAGCAATAATGATTAACCCTAACCTGCTTATAGCCGGCCATCGTTAGTCGTGACCAGTATTCGACGTCCATCGTGTAGTGCAACGTTTCATCGATCACACCCAATTTTTCATATACATCCTTCTTCCAGAATGCTGTAGGCCCGTACACAGGAATCATACGCCCAGCCCCCTGCAACCAAGATGGCAAAAAAAACGGCCCACAAGGCGCACTGATAATGGCCATATCTGAAGAACGGAAGCGAATGAAATTCCCTGTTGCCCAATCTGCCCACGGGTTATCCGTAAGTTTTTTATAAACCGCGTTCAACGTATCGGGAAGAAGAATATCATCCGCGTTCAACCATGTCAGAAATCTTCCGCTGGCGTGACTGAACCCCTTATTGAACGCATTACTTTGCCCCTGATCTGGCTCCGAACACCACCAAGCGATCTTATCCTGATAGCTAAGAATAACATTTTTACTGTTATCTGTGCTGCCCCCGTCGACAACAAGCAACTCAAAATCCGCAAAAGATTGGCCCAATACCGAGGAGATCGCATCTCCCAAATACCGCCCATAATTGTAATTTGCAATTACAATGCTGAAGAATGGTCTATTTGCCATAATTGCCCCTATACTCCTTTTTCGCAACCATTCCGGATAAGGCCAATCTCAAAGGCCCACATAACACCAGAAGGTTATACTCCTTCTCATGATTGTTTTTGCAATCGGCTGACGCGCCGCCAAGCAGTTCGACCCCAACCTCATACCTCGCGCATCTTAGCTTCGCCATAGCCAGAACAATGATTCACAGAATTACATAAAATCAACGGAACACCCAAATATTGATTCTCGTTCCTCCGAACAAGCACATCAATACGCCGAACTAACAGGCATACGACAGCTGTTAAACAAAACTGAACTCGGTCTGAGAAGGGAGAGAAAAAGATCGCCCATAAAAGCGCGGGGATGGAAAGCGCCAAATACGCAAATGCCTCAGGTACAACACCAAGTCTCTTCGATAACGTCCGCCAAATAACAGCCAGTACATATACCCAGAAAACCGCCCCAAATATCCCATGCCACGTGTACGCCTGCCATATGTGTGCATGCCCCTTAATATGCCCAACCCGACCGATCTTATAGTATCTTTCAAGTGCCTCATCATCCTCCAACCACTCCATCGCACGTATTTCATAGCCCTTCAAGTCTAACGCCCATGACCCGTGCCCCAAAACAGGGGAATCACAAACTGCATAAAAAACCGAAATGATTTGCGAACGCCCGCTTAGCAAGCCGATCTTACTTTTGACCTGCTGCTCATACTTTTTTAACTCCTCGTCTCCCATAACACCTCTAATAACCGCCATTTCGTAAACTTCTTTTGCCACAAACGCCGTACACAAAACCGCAAAAGCCAAACTTAGTATTTTCTTCGAAACCCGATTAATCTGTTTTCGAGTTCTCCCTCCAACAAACAAAATCACTGCCGAAAGTAAGTAGCATAAAAATGCGGAGCGCCCCCCCTGAATCAGACTATATCCAGCCATTACGACAATTATTATTAGCGATGTGCCCGGCAACGAGAGAAAAAACAAAACCGGCACCGTCAGTAATATGCTGTTAAATACTGCCATACTAGCTAATTTCTTTTCTTGAGCAACTTCAGCAATATCTAATCCATATGTCTCCGCATAAGAGACAACCGTCCCACTTGGAACTACGTATGTACTTAGCACCATGGTCACGGCAAGCCCAACCACAGCCCACTTGAAATTTTTTATATCGTCACGCAACAACGCATATAGGCAACATGTGACAAAAAACACAACAATCGGTGATGCAACCCCCCTCAAGGAGTCATTAAGTTGTGTGTTTCGGTACCAGTCACTAATAACGGCCGAAAACACCCATAACCCAGTTAACATGAGGAAGGGCAGAAACCCATCTTTCTTGAGACCCGGCCAATACTTGACCAACACAAATGGCCCCACAAGCACCATTATCAACTCCGAGATGCCGATATAGCCGATCATCTTAATTTGTGTTAGCGAGAACGCCCCAACCAAAAAAAGTAGAATCTTTTTACGTGTCATAATTTAGGCCAGATTCTCCTGTCTACTTCGATTCCGGAGACACCCTTACTAACCCTAGAATCTGTCGCACCGTATGCTTGAGAAGTTTTTCTTCAACTGTTTCTCATAGAACCGTATTGCCTTCACGTATCCTTTAGGAAACATTAGCGCAATACTTGCGATATGCCATCTACACCATCCCAGCGGATTGTCTTTAGCACTTGGCGCATACATTTGCCGCACCATATTAAATAAGTAACGCAAATTTGATCCGCCAGTATAGAATTGATGATGTTCAATCAATCGGTAGATCGTCAAGAACGGCGACCCCAGATAATTATGCTTTCCACGCATAATTTGAAGGACTGCGTCCGTCTCATCTCGACCGACAGCACATGACAATATCGAAGGAACCGCGTACGCAAAAGTTAAAACGTTGTGCGTATTCCCATTCCCGGGATAAACATAGTCCGCAATCGACACCCTTGAAATCAACCAGCGCTCCCCCTTTACCATCGCTTTCATCGCCATAATAAGATGCGGCATCCCTGAAGTTGCAGACATATACCCGAAAAGCAGATACGGCCTTATTTTTGAAACGTTAAATACTGCCGCAGAGATAAAGATCAACTGCATGAAATTTCCATCAAACCGCCTGAGTAAAGCCTCCGTAGAACACCCCGTCACTTTTTCTGGCTCACACTCGCCGAATAATGGCTTCTGGATTTTTGGCACCCAATAATAGCAAAAACAATGTCCGCCACCTGCGTCACGAAGAATGGTTTCAACCGCATTATCCGCTGGCTTATCGTCGTCACCAAGAACCCATAACCAATCTGTCTCGCACAGTTCAAAACACCGCATAATATTTGCGTTGCCGCCAATATTCACCGGATGGCGAATGACTCGCACCCTGCTATCCGGCCGCGTTAACAGAGATTCCAATATGTTTTGTACAGGTGTCTCCGAGTGATTGTCCAGCAGCAGCAACTCAACCTGATCACAAGCAAGGACTTGAGGAAGAATGGTCGCCAACGTGGCTCTAAGCTGTGCCGGGCGGTTGTAAGTTGGAATCGCAATTGTAAGTGCGTGCATTATTCTCCTTACCCATCAAGCGAACGCCGGGATAGTAACCCCTATTTTTCTCGCAATCTGCGCAAAGAAATTTTTCTCTGCTCGATCTAAGACCCACAACCAACCGCCCACCATCAGAACAGACGCATTTGCTACCGTGATCAGTAAAAATCGCACGAGCGAGGGCTCCAACATGCGTTGAACCCCAGCCGCTACTACAAGCCCAAGGCCCATTACAACCGCACACCGTAGGACAACATGCCGAAACCACCCCATTGGAGAAAAGCCGTACAATATTTTCGCGATCCACAAACCGGCGATTGTACACACTACCGTAGTCAACAGGATGCAGCCAACAACCCAGATCACCGACAACCCTACTTTTAAGAACATATACGCAAGCGGAAGCGCCAGCATCAAAATACCGGCGGAAACCGTCTCCGCAAGCGCAATCTTTCCACACGCTTTGGTTGCAACAACTGCCCCGAGGATCATTTGACTGGCAAAAAAATTGAGCAACATTATTCTACAGAAGGAAGCCGTGTATGGGGGAACATCCTTTAACCAGAGTGACAACACTTTCTCCGTATCCACCATGAGCGGGATTAGCGTTAATAGAGAAAGAAGCGTTGCAAATTTACAAGACCGCATCGCCAGACTTAATACCCGTTCACGTTCGCCTCGACCTTCTGAAGCGGTTATCTCAGGAGAAACAGCACCCATCATCCCGCCCGATAATGCACCAGCCTGCCCTGAAACTTGACTGGCAATTCCGAAAGCCGAGTTTACGACCGGGCCTCCATAGATATTCAACAAAAGAATGACCCCCTGCCCACGCAAAACAAAAGCGATCGTGCTTAGAAGACTCCAGCCGGTAAAACTGAGCAGTTTCTTCATGCGCCACGACTCCAAACCTCGAGCCACATGAATTCGGCATTCCTCAAAGCCGATTACACTTCTTGCTCCCTGCGCGAGAAATGCCAACATCTGCACGGCCAACGTACCCGCCGCATAAAATATCAGCCGATCGCCCGCAATATGAAGCAACTGAAAAGCCAGAAGAAACGTTAATACCGCCACACCTGTTGATATGAAAGTGAACTCAAATATCCTCTGCTTGGCCATAAACATGCTAGCAAACGGAACCGACACAACATTGAGAAAACACGACAGAACCGTACAGTAGAAAACGAGAACACACGTATTCATACGTCCTGCCGGAATGGTGAGCACATTTTTCAACACCCAACGACCTATGGGCAAACCAACAGCCACCAGAATCAAAGCCAGCCCGATATGCAATATCAGAGCCGTATTAAACCAACGGTTGACATCCTCTTTATTCCCCGTACCGATCGCATAGGCAAAATAACGCTGAACACTAAAAGACATCGCGATATTAACAAAACTCAAAAAACCGAAGACTCCACCTACTGCCATGAACAACCCGTAATCGACTTGCCCCAAAGCAGACAGGATCCACCGGCTGCTGAACAGCGTCAGTCCGACGATCAAAATCATGCGCCCGTATGTTGCGAGCATGTTGACAACAACTAGTTTGTTTCGAGCTATATTCATCCGACTCATATCAGAGACAATTGAGAACCCTTTAGCACTTCGTAGTGGACGCGGGGTTTTGACATGTTACGCGGTGTACGCCCCTACACCTTATCCATATTACTCCGATAAAAGTGCCGAGAGCACCGCTTTCCTCTACACGATAGGCGCATTGCATTCAAACCTGAAAGAACCTTTTCACCCTTTTCATTATCCAACAGACCCACTCTTTTCGGACTGCTTCTGCAACAAGCATCCCATAGCCTTAGACCCCTTTTCCACGAAAGAACTCGTTTTCGCGCTTAACAAGGCGAGGCATTTCCTTGCAAGTCACGATGCCAAGCCGCCGTTCGCCTAATGGACTCAGACAGCGTATAACGCTGAAACAACTTCAGTTCGCTTTTCGCTCGATCCACCGATGGTACATAACGAGGGGGAAGGCTGCCTTGAACTCTTTTCTCGCAAACAACTATTTCGTTATGCGTGCCAACGCATTCACGCACGAGATACGCCAGTTCCGAAATAGAGATCGCTTCATCCGAACCAACGTTATAAGCACGGCCAGCCTCTCCCCGCAGGAGAATCGTCAGCAGCCATTCGACAAGATCTGCCGCATAAAGGTAGGATCGCAGCGGCGTGCCGTCGCCGCGGATCACGACGGGGCGGTTCTCCAGGCAGTCGCGGATGAAGTTGCCGACGGCGAAATGAGCGTCCAGCGGCAGGTACGGCCCCACGAAGGCGAACGGGCGGGCGATGACGCACTCGAAACGGCCGGCCGACGCCTCGAGGCACATGGCCTCCGCCTGTTTCTTGCCTTTCCCGTAGGCGGTGTCGGGCTTGCCGTCGAACGTTTCCGGCAGGTGGCTGACGCCGGGCGGCTGCGGGCCGTAGACGGCGCCCGAGCTGACGTACAGGAGGCGTCCGGCGCCGCAGGCCCTCGTGAGGTCGAGGACGCGGCGCGTGCCGTCCACGACGATGGAGCGCATCTCGTCGGGGGCCTCCCGGTCGAGTCTGGCGCTCGCGGGCGTCGCGCCGTGGATCACCCAGTCGAAGGCGGCGGCGGGGGCGGCCTCGAACGTCCTGACGTCCCCCTCGATGAACGAGAGGCCCGCCCGGCCGCCGAAAGCCGGGTTCGCGGCAAGAAAGCGCCCCGGGTCACGCGAAAGCACGGTGAGGGAGACGTCGAGGCCGCAAGCCTCGCGGAGCCCGAGAAAAAGGTTCAGGAGCCACTTCCCGAAGAAACCTGTGCCGCCGGTCAGGAAGACACGCGCCCCTGCCAGCCCCGCGCAGAGGGAGCCGAGAGACCGCGCGAGCGCCTGGATGTCCCCGCCTGCCGCCGGGAGCGTCTCCGCGTTCCGGTGCAGTTCTTCTTTCTCACGCATTCCGCCCCCTAAGCGTTGCTTGCCTCCAGCGGCCTGACGATCATCTCTTCCATAAACTTGTCCCTCGGCAGGAACGGGTACATGTCCTCGAGAGGTAGCGAGACCATCGAGCCGTCGGCCAGTCTTTTAGAGGCGACGGACGGGATGATCTCCTGATCCCGGATGCACATGACCTCGCAGATCACGGGTCCGTCCGCCGCCAGCATGTCCCGGAACGCCCCCGGAAGATCCGACCCGCGGGCCACACGGATGAAGCGTATGCCGTAGGCCCCGGCGATCTTCGATAGGTCGGGGAACGAGACGCCGCTGGTCGAGTCCGTGCCGATGTAACGCCCGTCAAAGAATTTGCGCTGCGACGCCCGGATGGAGAGGTAGCCGTCGTTGTTCCAGACGATCAGCCTCACAGGCACCCCATGGTGCTTGAGTGTCTGGAGCTCCTGGATGTTCATCTGCAGGCTGCCGTCGCCCGTTACCGCGAAGATCTGGGTCTCCCTCCCTGCGGCGAAGGCGACGCCGACCGCAGCAGGAAGAGAGAACCCCATCTCGGCCTGGCCGCCGCTGGTTATGTACCGCTGCCCCTCGTCGAGGTCGATCCCCTGCGACGTGACGTAGAAAGCGGAACCCGCATCGGAAATGATGGCCGCGGGGGCGCCCCTCAGGGCCTTGGACAGGCAGTCGATGCAGTGGTACAGGTCGATCCCGCAGGAGTCCTCCTCTTGCCCGGGCTGGAAAACAGGCCACTCGGCCTTCCACCTCGAGCATGTCGCGTTCCACCCCCCGTGAGGGAGTGTCTTGAGCCCGGGAAGATTCGCGAAGAAGAGCCCGAGGTCGCTGACGATCAGGCGGTCGATCCGCACGGTGTTCTTCGAGTGCTCGACGGGGTCGGCGTCGACCACGATGACCCGAGCCTCGCGCGCGAATGCGCCGTACTCGTGCCCCGTGGAACTGACGCTCAGGCGGCTGCCGAGGACCAGCAGGAGATCCGCGTTCTGGACGGCGAAGTTACCGGCCCGGTCTCCCTTGTTCCCTATCCGCCCCACGAACAGGGGGTGGCCGCTCGGCAGGACGTCGATGCCGAGCCGGGAGGCCACGAAGGGGATGCCGTGCCTCTCGACAAAAGACCTGAAGGCGTCGATCGAGCCCGAAAGACGGATCCCCTGACCGGCGACGACCAGAGGCCGGCGGGCCTTCGCCAGTTCGGCCGCGAGATAGCCGTAGTCCTGCCCGGAGGGCCCCGCGTCCGCGCCGGGCCCCGGGGGGACGAAATGCACAAACTCGCCCTCATCCACCATGGCGCCCTGGACATCCATCGGCACGTCAACCCAGACCGGACCGGGGCGCCCGCGCCGCGCCTCCCACGCGGCCTTCTCCAGATGGAAGGGCACCTCCTCGGGGGCGTTCACCATGACGGCGTATTTTGACAGGGGCTGGGCCAGCGCGACGATGTCCGCCTCCTGAACCCCCAGCTGCCGCAGGGGGAGCCCCGAATTCCTGACCGTCTCCTTCCGCTTGCATTGTCCGGAGATGAAGAAAACTCGGGCGCTGTCCTGATACGCGTTCAGCAGCCCGGTTATGCCGTTCGTCCCCCCGCAGCCGGTCGTGAGCATCACGGCGGAGAAGCCGTTCCTGAATTTCGCGTACCCGCACCCCGCCATCGCCGCCGCCTGCTCGTGGTGGGTGCAGACCGCCCGGAGGTTCGGGTTCCGGGCGATCCCGTCGGAGAGGAACATCATGCCTCCCCCCGACACCATGAAGACGTCCCTTACGCCCAGTTCCTTCTCTATGAACGACGCGATGTAGTCAGCGACACGGACCGTTGCCATTTCTTGCCTCCAGCGCCAGACGGAGACGCGACAGCGCCTCACGGATACACGTCTGGTCGTTAACGTAACACATGCGGATGTAGCCTTCCCCGTGCCCGCCGAAGCAGGTCCCCGGCAGGAGGGCGACCCCGGCGGCGTCCAGCGCGTACTCGGAGAACTCCTCCGAGGACATCCCCGTCCCCGTTATGTTAGGGAAGACGTAGATCGCCCCGTCGGGGACCCTGCACGAGACCCCGGGGAGGCCGTTCAGCCCGTCGACCAGCAGGCGGCAGCGCTCCCGGTACTCCGCGTACATCAGGTTAGCCGAGGTCTGGTCGCCCACCATGGCCTCGATGCCCGCGCGCTGCACAAACGGCGGCACGCACGACACGATGGTCTCATTCAGCAGCCCCATCTTCTGGATGAGGCCGCCGGGGCCGATGGCGACGCCCAGCCGCCACCCGGTCATCGAGAACGCCTTGCTGAACCCGTTGAGGATCACGGTCCGCTCCCTGCAGTGGTCGATCATAGACGGGCTGAAGAACCTGGCCCCCTCGTTGAAGATCATCCGGGAGTAGACCTCGTCGCTGAGCAGGTAGAGGTCGCGCCTCTCCGCCAGCTCGTAGACGTCACGGATCTCGCTCTCGGACATTGCCGCCCCCGTGGGGTTGCTCGGCGAGTTGAGAATGATGAGTTTCGTTCTTGGCGTGATGCGCGCCTCGATGTCGGCGGCCTGCAGCCTGAAGCCTTTCTCCTCCCTCAGCTCCACACCCACCGTGGTGCCGTCGCACGCGTTGACTGCGGCGGCGTACGTGGGGAAACCCGGATCGGGTATGATGACCTCGTCGCCGGGGTCGACGAGGCATTTGACGGCGTAATAGATGATCGCGTTCGCGCCGGGCGTGACGAGGATCTGGCCGCTGTCCGGGACGAATCCCCGCGAGCGGGAGGTGACCTGCCGGACGGCCAGCTTGAAGTCGTACATCCCCAGAGAGGACGTGTACCGCGTCTCGCCGTTCCGGAGGGCATCGATCCCCGCCGCCACGATGTTGCCGGGGGTCGGGAAATCAGGCTGCCCCAGCTCGAAATGCAGGACGCCCTTGCCCTGCCTCTCCAGCTGCTGCACCCGCTCGAGCGTTTTGAACATCGGTTGCCCGCTGAACCTCTGCGCCGCGACGGAAAACGACCTTGCCATCTCTGTGCCTCCCTCCTGCGAAAACCTTGCGCCTCCGGATGCGGCGCGGCCGCGGGGACGTGCCCCTGCCCGGGAAACTCCCCCTCCTACTCCCAGTCGTCGACACGGATGCGTTTCTCGGCCACGCCGAGCCCGCGCAGCCGGTCCCGGAACGCCGCGATCATGGCCGGGGGGCCGGAAAGGAAGAAAATCGAGCCGGGCCGCGCGGCGCCGTGGGCGGCGCCGATGTCCAGGACGCCGCGGCGGGCTCCGGGAAGCGAGCCGTCCTCGCAGTAGACGTCCTCGGTGAAACCCGGCAGGGCGGCCCGGCACCGCCCGATCAGGTCCCCGAAGAGGTAGAGCGGGGCCGACCGCACGCCGTAGAAGAGCTGCACGGGCTGCACGGACTTTTCCTCCAGCAGGCGGCCGAGCAGCGAAAGGAAAGGCGTGATCCCCACGCCGCCGGCCACGAGCGTCAGCGGCCTGTCGGAGGGGAAGAGGAACTCGCCGTAGGGCAGCTTGAGCCAGCACTCGGACCCCACCTCCAGCGTATCGAGGATGCGGCGCGTGTACCCACCCTTCACGGCGACAGTCGCCTCCAGCTCCACGGCCCGCCGGGAGGCGGGCGACGCGATGGAGAAGACGCGCGACTCGGGCCAGGGGCGGTCGGGCGAGTAGGGGTCCAGCGCCAGATGCATGAACTGGCCCGCGTGGAATTTCGGCACGCGCCCGTGGGGCGTGAACCTGTAGCTGGCGGCGGAGTCGCCGTGCCTGACGACCTGCCGGACGGTCGCCCTGATCTTGACGGGAGTCGCCACGTTTAGAAACTCCTCGCGAAGTTGCGGACCGTGTCGGTCACATACTCGATCTTGGCAGGGGTGAGCCCCGGGAAGGTGCCCATGAAAAGCGTGTCGTTCATGATGCGGTCGGTGTTCTCGAGGCCGCCGACGACACGCTTCTCGATACCCATGTAGCCGGGCTGCCGGAGCAGATTGCCGGCGAAGAGGCCGCGCGTCTCGATGAGGGCCGCGTCGAGGTGCCGCGCGAGCTCCACGCGGCTGAAGGGAGCGCCCTCGCGCAGCGTCAGGATGAAGGCGAACCACGAGGGGTCGGCACGCTCGGTCGCGCGGGGCAGGATGAAGAACTCCTCGAGATCCGCGAGCCCGTCGCGCAGCAGGCGGAAGTTCTCCTTGCGGCGCGCGGTGAAGTGCTCGAGCTTGTCCATCTGCGCGCACCCGACGGCGGCCTGCATGTCGGTCATCTTCAGGTTGTAGCCGATGTGCGAGTAGACGTACTTGTGGTCGTAGCCGCGCGGCAGCGTGCCGTGCTGCTTGGTGAAGCGGCACCCGCAGGTGTTGTTCTCGCCGCCCTCGCAGTAACAGTCGCGGCCCCAGTCGCGGAAGCTCCGGACGAGCCGCGCCAGCGCGGGGTCGTCGGTGACCACGCAGCCGCCCTCGCCGGTGGTGATGTGGTGGGCGGGGTAAAAGGAACCCGTGGCGATGTGGCCGAAGGTGCCCGTGAGTCTGCCGCGGTAGCGGCTGCCCAGGGCGTCGCAGTTGTCCTCGATGAGCCAGAGGCCGTGCCTCCCGCAGAACGCGCCGACCGCGTCGAGGTCGAAGGGGTTGCCCAGCGTGTGGGCGATGAAGACCGCCTTGGTCCGCGGCGAGCGGGCCTCCTCCAGCCGCGAGACGTCGATGTTGTAGGTGCCGAGCTCCACGTCGACGAAGACGGGCACCAGCCTGTTCTGGACGATCGGGGCCACGGTGGAGGGGAACCCCGCCGCCACGGTGATGACCTCGTCGCCGGGGGCGAGCCGGCGCTCGTCGAGCGACCCGGCGGTGAGCGCGGCGACCGCGAGCAGGTTCGAGGACGACCCCGAGTTCGTCAGGATCACGTCGGAGACGTCGTAGTAATCCTCGAGCCTACCGCTGAACTCCTCGGCGTAGCGCCCGGCGGTGAGCCAGAAGTCGAGCGCGGAGTCCACGAGGCTGACCATCTCGCGCTCGTCGAAGACGCGGCCCGCGTAGTTGACGCGGGTCTTGCCGGGGATGAACGGCGCGCCCGCCGCGGGGGCGTGGGCCAGCCGGTAGTACTCCGCGACCTTAGCCAGAATGTCCTCTTTCAACTGTCCCTGTGAAGTCATTGCAATAAGTCCCCGTAAGCCACGATGTCGTCCTCGCACGCGGCGCGGGCGTCGGCGCCCTCAAGCAGCACCCGCCGGTACCAGCGCGCGGTCCGCCCCACCGTCTCCTCGCAGGTCCAGCGCGGGCGCCAGCCGAGCCCGGCGGCGGCCTTGTCGACGCAGAGCCGCAGCACGGCGGCCTCGTGGGGCTGGCC
>JGI24123J20310_1000269_pt1 | contig 37446 bp, 21 predicted proteins | sample SubbioCR12Aug_5A_FD_20310 | JGI IMG/M metagenome (IMG submission 20310)
TATAGGGGGTGGCTTTTAAAAATAAAATCATAATGCCTGTTTATCTGGTAGTTACGTTTGAAAAAGAGTAAAATTACTTTTTAGTCGGATAATAGTGAAATGATTTATAATTATTGTAATGTGGTTAAAAATGAATGCCTCAAATGTAATTAATATTCTTTAATGTTTTGTTAAATTTTGATGTAAAAAAAAGAGGGGCTCAGATGAACCCCTCTTTTAATACGACTGTTTAAGTCGAGTGTTATTACTTGTTAATTTGAAGCTTCAAGGTAGAAGTTCCGTTTTCAGTAGTAACTTTTACAAAATATATTCCGGTTTCAATACCGCTTATGTTCAATTCAACTACATTACTGTCGGTTGAAGCAGTGTAAACTACTTTACCAATCAGGTTGAAAACACTTACTTCAGAAATTTTCACATCAGAAGTTACAGTGAAATTACCCCTTGATGGGTTTGGATATAAGCTTATATTGAATACAGAAGGATCAATAACTGCAGGTTCAATTTCGAATACAGCAGTTAGAGTAAGGTCAGCAGCTGGCATATCGAATGTATATGTAGCTTCAGTACTAACAACTACGTCGTCTTCGTCAATCCAGTTAATGAAAATATAACCTTCAGCAGCAGTAGCAATAACTGTTACTTCTTCGCCTTCTTCATAATCACCTTCGCCTGTAACTGTTCCGGCATCAGCAGGAGTTACTTCGAGTGCTAGAGTATAAGTAACAGCAAAGATGTTAGCAGTTGTTGTTGGAGCACCTGCAAGTGATAGAGTGTAATTAGCAGCAGCAGCACCAGTAATGTTTGCGCTAGTAATGGTTACAATAATATTATTGCCAGGGCCTGCATTAGCAAATGTAGCAACAACATTAGCAAGAGTTACAGTTTCTGCACCTACAACGCCAACAAGAGTTAAGCTGTTGTTAGTAATTGTTGCAGCAGTTGTGCCATCATAAACTTTATTAGCAACAGTGAAAGTACCTCCAATTGTAAGTCCTTTAGCAGTAATATTAGCAGTTAATCCTGCAGGTTGAGTTAATGTGTAGTTAGCTGCATGAGTTCCAGTTAGAGTCATAGCAGTAGAAACAGCAATACCTGTTCCAATACCTGCTTGAGCAAAAGTACCGGCTGCATGGTTAGCAAGAGTTACAATATCTCCAACAATAGCACCTGATAATGTTGCACCTGTAATAACCGCAGCAGTAGTGCCGTCATATACTTTGTTTTGTGCAACAGCACCGGTAACAGTAAGAGCTTTAGCAGTGATGTTAGCAGTTAGGCCGACAGGCTGAGTTAAAGAATAATTACCTGCATCAACACCTGTTAATGTCATAGCTGTAGAAACAGCAATGCCAGTTCCAATACCTGCCTGAGCAAATGTACCTGTTGCATGGTTAGTAAGAACAACTTCATCATCGCCAATTACTCCAGCCTCTAGAGTTGCTCCGGTAATAACAGCCGCAGTAGTAGCGTCATAAACTTTATTTTGTGCAACAGCACCGGTAACAGTAAGAGCCTTTGGAGTAATATCAGCAGTTAATGTTGGCTGAGTTAAAGTATAGTTGTCTGCATCAAGACCTGAAATAGTCATAGCAGTAGTAACAACTAAGCCAGTTCCAGCAGCAGCCTGAGCAAATGTACCTTCAGTTTCATTTTCAAGAACTACATCGTCAGGAGCAATTACGCCTGTTAATACAGCACCTGTAATTTCGGCAACTGCACTTCCGTCATAAACTTTGTTTTGTGCAACAGCTCCTGTAACAGTAAGAGCTTTTGGAGATATAGTTGCAATAGCAGTACCAACAGTAGAAACTAAAGCATAGTTAAGCATATCAACGCCACCACTAATAGTAATTGCAGTATAGTTAACGTCTTTATCAACTTCAGCATTTTTATCTTCAAAAGCAGCCGTAAAAGTAAATGCTAAAACGTTGCCTGCAATACGGTCATCAGCAAAGCCTGTTCCTGTTACAGCAGTAGTTCCATCATACACTTTGTTGTTTGCTGTGAAAGAACTTAATGTAAGCGGACGAGCAGTGATGTTAGCAGTTGTAGTTTGATTATTGATAATATATTTATCAGCATCAACACCTTCTAAAGCAAGACCTGTAACAGTCACGAGTTTTCCAACACCAACATGTCTGTTATTGAAAGTAGCAACAGCAGCAGTAGTAACCAATGAAACATCATCGCCAATTTCTACTCCGGTTAATGTTCCAAAGTTAGCAATTGTAGCAGCAGTTGTGTTGTTATATACTTTGTTATCGGCAACCAAATCTACTAATGTAAGAGTGATTTTATTAGTAACCGTTAGAGTACCGTTTACATAAGTAATGTCATAATTGTCAACCCCAACGCCAACAGCATCAGAAGGAACGATGTCATAATCACCAACTACAGCACCTGCTACAGCACCGTCAGATGTTAATGTTACAGAAGCAACATCGTCATCACCATAAAGAGTGCCTGTATAAGTAAATTCTGTCCCAATGAATGTCAAGTCAATTCCAACGGTTTTGCTGAAGCTTTCAGCCGTAATAGTTAGAGGAGCTTTTTCAATAACTAGGCTAGCTATTTCAACACCTTGGTAGTTGTCGTCAACAATAGTAACCACAACTTCGTATGTTCCTGCTTCTACCGGAAGGTCTGCTGATCCATCATATGTGATTGTATATACTAAACCACCAGGATCTGTAACTACAGTTGCAGATTTTGCTGTGTAGTCATATACATAATCAAGATCTGAAATTGTAATATCCGCAAAAGCTTTGTTAACAATAACATCAACAGTACCATAAACAGGGTTGTTGCTTTGGTAAGCATTTGGAGTAAACATTACATCAACATTCCATGTGCCTGCACTTGGTGCAACAGCCGTGGGGTTAACAAAAGCAAATGTGCCTGCAATTTCAGTAACACCATCAGCAGGGTCAACAGCTAATCCGTTTTCTAATACTGATTCACCAAAAGCTTCACCAAAATAAATATCAGTAGCAGTTGGCCATGTAATTATAGGCGTACGATTGGTGATAGTAACTCTTAAGAAAGACTTATCTCCATTATCAAAGTTAACTGTAAAGAACACTTGAGTTCCAGCAGCCATGCCAACGAAATAATCAGCTTTAATTGAAAGTAAATCAACATCAACTGCAAACTCTGTAGCTTCCAGAGGAGTTCCGCTTTCTACAACAGATGCAATAGCAGTTGCACTTCCCCAAGTAATGTCAACTTCAACATCATATTGGTTATATATATCGTAAGTTGCGACAACCGGGCTTATTAATGCTTGTTCAACATCAAGAGCTCTGAATTGACCAATGTTTATACGGCTAGCATTTGCACCTGTACCTCCAACTATTTGGATTACAAGTTCGCCAGGTAAGAAGTTTTTCACTTCACCAAAGTAGTAAACGAATGGTTGATAAACCTGATATGCATCAAAGTATGCTTTGTTAATTGTTCCGGCTAAATCCCATGTAGTACCACCGTTATAACTAACATTAATGTCTCTGTTAACACCTTCGCCTGTCATCCAGTCTCTTAACTGGAAGCTAAAGCCAATCATATCTTTTGCAAGTTCATTATTAGTAACGGTGAAAATTCCTCTGTCTCTCATTGTATAAGGAGAGCCATCATAAGTTAATTCACCGGCATCAGTTGGAGTACCTCTTACAGCAGCAGTACTATGGAAGTACCATTCACCTTCAGTGTATGTTTTTTCATTGTAGCCAGTCCAAGAACCACCCGGGTTGTTCCAGCCTGCTTCGATACCAAAGGCAGTAGCAAAAGGAACTTCAGAAAGTTCTAGTTCTTTAAATACAAATTGAATGTTCCAGTCGCCAGCTATACCATAAGCTGAAAGCGGCGTCCAAGCTCCTGCTCCAACTCTCGACATATTACTAAAATTGTCTACATTAGTTGTAGCATCAATACCAATTGGGAATGTGGCAGCAATACCTACAACATTCAATCCAACCCATAATTCTTGGGTTGTGTCAATTTCATACGGAGTATTAAGTACAACAGTATTCCAAGAATTTGCAACAGGAGTAAAGGGTTGCGAATACACCTCGGTAGCTGCATTTGCGCCTTGCCATATTTTTATGGTATGCGAAGTAACGAGCTGTGCAATGTAAACCCTTACATGGGTAATTGAACCTTCACCATGTATAAACTTACCTTCAGGGAGGTAACGAATTGCCGCATCGAATGGGTTAGCACCGGCTCCTATGGCGTTATTATTAGTCATATCGTCATAGTGCACGATAATATCAGCATAAACGTTGAAATTGCGTGATATCATATTGTTGCCGATGTACTCATCGCTCGCCCATACAATTTCAGCCGTTGCGCTATAGCTACCTACTGCAAGGTTGAATGGCATGAAATTGATTACTTGCGATGTACCTGAGGCCAAGTTGGTTACAGCAACGGTTTGGGTTTCCACAACCGCCATCTCAGAGTTGTAAACGTTGAGAATTACATCGAAACTGGCTATGTTAAGCCCATTGTTCTTAATAGTTGCTGCTGGAACAATATCACCAACAGTACCGTATATGCTTTTTAAATTGAAACCTAATACTGCAGCATCGTTATCAAATACTTCTGTTAATGAAATATCGTCGATATGGATTGCCCACATATCAGCAGCGCTGTAGCCGTGGAATCCAAATACAATATTTTTAGAAGCATCGGCTATGAATACGTGCTCTACAAGTACATAGGTTGTATTCTGGAAATCAACAAGGTTTACAAGCGGGGTAGCATCCATTGCGGTATTTGTTTGTTGGCTACCAACATGCACTTTTAACCTTTCGTTATAGGCACCTGCAGCTCTATAATAGAAAGATAAATTATACCTTTTGCCAACTTCTATGCTTATATGTGGTGTGAATAACCAGTCGTTTGAAGCCATTGCTGAATTGTATAAAAGTCGAACACAATTTGGTGCAGATCGAGGATTGGAAGTAGAGGTTACCCAAACATTTGCATCTCCGTTGAGGTTTTCTCTTGCCCAACGAGCTGGTAATGCTGGAGCTGTAACTGCATCAAATTTTTCAACAAATGGAACAGTAAAAGGTGCAAATATGGAAACGGTTTTGCTAAACAAATCGTTAGTAGCATCTTCGTCGCCAGGGAGGTTGGTATTAACTGCAACAACGTAGTTTTTAACTTCTGAGAAGTTAAAGTTTTCGAAAATTGTAACGTTAGCAGTGGCGTTGTAAGCCAATGAGCCAGTCCAGTTGTATACGCCGGTTACCCCATCAATATCGTAATGGATAGGACAGGCGGTTAGCTCAGTTGTACCAAAATTCCTAAGAGTTACAACAACATTTTGAGTTCCTGCTAAGCCGTTAACAGGTGATGTTATTGCTGTAATTCCGGCATCAATAGCCGGCGGAGTAATTGGGGTGTAGCGGAACACTAAGCCTGAAGTAGGCACAACTGTTGCAGTTAGAGCGCATGTAGCATTGTTTGCGACACCAGCTGTTGTGGTTGCCCAATTGGTTGTTGTTGTTCTATTGTAGTAATCAACGTTTGAGTCTCCTCTTAAACCAACCTGCGCTGCTCGTGCATTTGCATTTTTAGTAAAAGCGCCGTATACTAATTCAATAGCATTGGTGGTTTCATGAAGTCTGATTTGAAAGTTGAAATTATCTCCAGTATCCAAATATCTTTGGAAATCTGTCCATTGAATTACAAAAATCCTGTTGGGTGCTACGCCTATCAGCTCGGAGCGTAATGATGATCCAGCGTTACCAACTAAATCGGCACCTAAAGCTGCAATAACTCCCGGAGGGTTTTGGGTATGGACGCCACTTATTGGCGCATATCCTGCAGATCCGCTATATGCGGTTCCACCAAGCCTTAAAAAGCCGTTGGCATTAATTCCTAGTTGGGTGTACGTTAAGCCGTTAAATGTGAAGGTAAACCCAATGTTAACTGCATTGTAATTATTATCGTCAACAGTTGTACCGCTTCCGTGAAGAGTGCCACCCGTGATTGCTGTGTAAGTAGCAGCATCTTGTGCAAATGCGTAGTTAATTGTCCATGCTTTAGGGGCATTCTTGTCAGTTACATCATTACCAGCTAGCATTTCAAGCTCTTTTTCAGAAAGTTTCTTGCTTTCAATTGAGTAGGCTTGCTGTAACTGCTGTGCACTAAGCCAGCTTATAGCTAACAACATTGTTAAGGTAAATGTTAATATTTTTTTCATAGTTTAAAAATTTGGTTAATAAAAATTAATTTATAAAAATTTGTTTTCGAAATTTTGTTTTTAATCAAAGCTGTGTTCAGGGGCAATAAGTAAATCATTTTAAAACTCCCCTTTTTGTTTCATGGGCAATCCTCCTTTTCGTTTAAAATCGTTATTTGTACTATGTTTTATAATATAATAACTAAAATATCTAATATTTCAACTAGCAAAGTAATTTAAAATTTTTGTTAATGTCAAGTATTTTGTCAAATTGTTTGTAATATAATACCAATTAAGGGAAAATATTTATGAATAAAATATGAGGATTTCAAATAATAATATTTGGGTTTTGAAAAAACAAAAGCGCGAAATGATTATCATTTCGCGCTTTCAGAATAAACAATATTTTTAAACATTAGCTTAAAAATACTATTTTGTAATTTCTAATATCATATTTATTAGATATGTTAAATCTGCAATAGAGATAAAACCGTCATTATTCACATCTGCATTATCATAGTTGAAATTAACAGGAGTAGAGCCATTTAAATGTGAAATCAGCCAAACCACATCTAAAACGTTTACAATTCCATCATTGTTAACATCTCCGAGATTTGTAGGTCCTCCCCATATCATATTTGCAAATGAAGGATTGTCGATAAATGGATTTCTATTTCCTTGAATGCCATATATCGCATTATTTCTTTCTATTTCTTTCTGACTTACAGGGTCGTTGTTATGCCATTCTAAAAGCATATCCAAAGCCCAGGTTTCAAAAGCAGGGTAGGATGTGCCATCTAGTACATTTTCTGCATTAGGATTTGAAGCCCACGAAGCAACTTTGGTATTATATCTTGCAACCATATAAAAATACGTTCTTGCAAAATCTCCTTTATATTCATCAATAGGTTCGAAAGCGGTGCCTGTATATCCGGTTCCATAAGCATTATTGCCTAGTTTTCCTCCATTTTGTGATGTCCAAGAAGGTGAATTTACTTTTCCATATGGCCAGTTGTCTCTTCTTGCATTTACCCATTTGTCAGATGGGTATAATTGATATAAATCTGTGTACATGGTGTCTGTTGTACTTCCTCCCCACCAGCTTGCAGGCCATGAATGTTCACGGTTATAGTAAAGCCCTTCAACTGTTGCAGGCAATCCGGTGTCCTGATGAACACCAAAAGTGTATTCATATGGAGGTTCAGAGCATTGGATATCTGAATAATTATCCCATACTTTGCCATTAAATTTTGTGTCTGTTGCTTCAAAATGCGTCCAAATTGAAGCATAAGATACGCGATTATGGCCTCTAATAATTTTATGCAGTTCTGTTAATAAAACATTTTCAGTGCCTGTAGCAGTTGAATAATATCCGGCAGGAATCTGATTCGCAATGCCTTTTCCAGCTACGGCAACATTTTTTGTTGTTGCTCCATTTGAAGTATGCACAATATTTCCTGTCTTGTCTCCTGTAGTTGAAGGATTAAACCTTACGTAAACTTTGGTTGATGTCACTTCACCATTGTTAGGGGTGAGGCTTAGCGAACTCGCAAATCCTGTATTGCAGTTTAGTGAAACAAGAAAATGTTGAGGCGCAGTGATAGTAAGATTTGAAATAAGGTCAGTAGCGCTAGTGTAATAAAACTGAACATTAGAGGTATTTCCTGTGTAAACATCTTTGAAACTGTATAATGTTCCTGAGGTTAATATTTCGGGTGTTCCAGTTGATAAAACTGCAGTTACTTTATAATATTTTGTTGTAATGCCATTTTCAGCTATCACAGTAACAACTATTACATCATTTTGAATAATTGGTTGTGTTGCCAAATTACCCTCTGCTATTGGTATTCCGTTTTTTGTAACTGTTCTGCTTGCACCGGCACTAGCTGTTGTGGCAACAATACCGTTAAACCCTGTAAAGTCAATAACCGGCAGTATCGCTCCCGGGTCTGCAGCCGGATCATTAACCACAACTCCGCTAAGTCCTAACGAATTAAGACCACCAACAGTAAATGCAGAAAGATTTGCATTACTATCTGCAACAACAGTTGAGCTAACTACCTTAATATTATCTATGCGATTGTTTCCGGCATCTGCAGTTGCGCCAGAAAGTATTATTCTAACTGCAAAATTTGGGTTGTTATTTACTGCAGTAATTCCCGCAAAATCAATTGTAATTATCTGGTAATCTCTCCAATTATTTTCAAAAGTAGAAATATTAAAAGTTTCTTTATTAATCCAGTTTGTTCCGTTAGTAGTATATTGAATTTCATGATGAGTAAAGCCGGAACTAGTTCTTCTGGTAGGGTATGTTATTTTGATGTTTTCATGACCGGATGTAGGCACTGCAATTGTAAAATATCCTCCATTGTTTTCGGTACCTACGCCTCCTCTTGGGCAGAAACTACCTCCGTTTACTTCGCCGACAACACCATTAATTGTTGTTCCGGCAAATGTATATGCTTGAGTAAAAGTATATGTAATTTGTCCAGTTCCTGTTGTTGCTAAAATTGGAGTGCCCCAGTTGGTGTCTGTTGCAGGAACATTATCGTTAAAATTCCAGTAGGCAAATAATGTATCTTCTCCGGCAGTTTGACTGAGAGTAACTTTATAATAAGCTACAGAGCTATCTTCTGCTGTAACAGTTACAACAACGATGTCGCCATCATAAAAAGGTTGAGTAGCGTAATTTGCAGGTGAAACAATACTGCCATTTCTTGTGATTTCAAAGGTTGAAGCAGTATGAGTGGTAGTAGCAGCTACTCCTTGAAAACCTGTAAAATCTGCAACCGACAGATTTGCTCCAGGGTCGGTGGTTGGATTGTTTACTAATAATCCGGGCAATGCCAAAACACTTTGACCGTTAAGGCTGAAGGTTGTAAGTGTTGCATCACTGCTAAGAGAATTAAAGTCGCTTAGGCTTCTCGCAGTTATTTGAAATACGCTATTAAATTCTCTTACTATGGCAACAATATCTTGTATATCCATAGGAATTGGCAGACCTATATAATCAGCTTCGTAAAATTCAGTTCTAAATGTTCCAAAACCAGAGGGGTCGTCTATTGTGTAGTTAGTTCCGGTGGCATAGTTCAAGCCTGAATACATAATGTCAAAGTAAATATCATTTATTTTCACCAATCTCCCTTGATCTGCTTCAGAAAGTGAAGCTAAAGTACGTGAAACAATCACAGGTGTATTGCCTGTAGAGCTGGCAGCACCAGGGTCTGCAACAGGTTGAAATTGCAGCATTCCATTATTGCGATTTAAGGTTCCAATAATTCCGGTGATACCATCATTTATATTGTATGTTGTTGTGATTTTTGGTGGATTAGGGTCGTCAATTTCGATGCCGGCGTTTGCATCCTGAATCCACTTTTTATTTCTAAAAGTTTGCTGGTATGTTAAAATTGCTTGTCCGGTAAGTCTATAAACGGTTCCATCCGTTAGTCCGCTTCTTAAGGCTGAGATATTTGCTACATCAACAACAGTTGGAAAGTTGTAAACTGCGGTAGCTACATTACTGTCGTCCATTCCGGATTTTGCAGCATAAGCCCATAGAGTTGTGTTTGAAGATAGATTTATTGCTGAACTGTATGTTGTCCATGGACCAGTATTGCTTGTTGTGCTATAATATACAGTTGCTCCGGAAGTTCCGGTTGATATAGATACATTAATTGGAGAATAATAAGTGCCACCCACAAGTGAAAATGCGGGAGTTTCAACTTGTTCGCCTCCTCCGGTTATACCATATACATTAACATCGTCAATGGTTATTCTTGTAGCATTAACCGGGCTTGCAGGCACTGAAAGCATAAATCTTACCCTTACATTTGCAAACTCACCCGTTGCACTTATATTATATGTGTATTCTGCAGCAGCAGTTGTAAGGGTAAATAATGTTTCACCTACATAAGAAGTTCCTCCATCTGTTGAATATGAAACTCTTACATTGTTTCCTGATGTGTTTAATGCCTTGAAAGTTACTTTTGTAACATTTGCAAGATCAAAATTCATAAAAGTATATCCAAGATTTGACGGATTAGCTGTGTAGAAGCGCATCTGCATAGACATACTTCCTGCTATCGGACCTGTTGTAGATGCTGTGCCGTAGTAAGTCCCCCATTGTTGTCCGGCAGGACCGTCGTATTTTATAGTAGTGTTGTTATAAACGGTTGCGGCTGTAAAGCCTTCTCCGGCTTCAAATCCTGTAGTGTAGATTACAGATTCCTGGGACATAGAAGTGTAAGATAGCAATAAGGCAATTATCATTATTGCCATTCGTAAATGTTTTTTCATAAAAGAATGTTTTGAGTTATTATATAAGTTTGAAAATCTTAATTAGCAATTAATGTTAAAAAATTGTGGACTGTAAAGCTAGTGAAATTGTGATTATGTGAGAGGTTAAATTTGAAAAATTATATCATAGTGTTACATCCTCTCACATCGCTCGCATCCATTCTGCCTGTGACTTCAAAAGAGCCGTCTTTATAGACTTTTCCCAGGTCATCAGTGGCGATAAATGAGCAGGAGTTGATATTTGCAAGGTCGATTATGTTTATAGCTCCGGAAGCTTTTGAAGGTAAAATGTTTAAAGGGTCGTAAACATCGCGTATCATAACTTTCATCCAAGGTGTACATTCAAATAGTCCATCTCCTTTGCTGTATGCCTGCGAAAGTAACTCTGTCATGCCATATTCCGAGTGAATTTTTTCAACTCCGAAACCTTTACATAGTATATCATGTAGTTCTTTTCTGACAAGTTCTTTTCCTCTGCCTTTCATTCCGCCGGTTTCCATAATTATAGCATCAGGTATAGAAACAGTATGCGATTTTGCCATTTCAAGAAGGGCAAAACTTACTCCAATTAAAAGGGTTTTTTGTTTGTCAGACTGAAGTTCAAGAAGTTTGTTGGACAATTCTTTAATGTTATGAAGATAAAAACCACTGTCTTTATGTCTGCTTTTTTCAATAAGGTTATTTACCATATGAACAAGAGAAGATCCTTCACGCTCGAGGTAGGAGGGAAGAAGTGCCAATATGCAATAATCTTGAATATTGCCATAGAAATGTTTAAATCCTTCAGAAAAGCTTTTTTCATAAATTTCCAAATCGGTTACAAAATGCTTTGATGTGTTTGCGCCGGTTGTGCCTGAACTTAAAAAAACAATTTCTTCATTTTTGCCTTCACAAATAATTTTGTGATTTTTAAAAAAACTGATTGGCATGAAAGGGATATCTTCAATCTTATTTACAGATTTAGGATTTCGTTTAAGATTATTGCAAAATGTTTGATATAATGAATTGTTATTGTATTGATACTCAAAAACATTCAACGCATTTTGGTTGAATTCATCGGGGGATGATATTTGGAATATTTTGTTTATCATACCAACACATTCCCTGTCATATCATTTGGAATATCAATTCCCATTATTTTTAATATTGTTGGCGCCAAATCAGATAATCTGCCTGGATTTATTTTTTTATAATCTTTATCAATCAGCCAGCAAGGAACGGGATTCGTTGAATGAGCGGTATTTGGTGAACCGTCAGAATTAATTGCGAAGTCTGCATTGCCATGGTCTGCTGTTATAAGTATAGAATAATTTTTCTCAATAGCAGCATCAACAACTTCTTTCAAACAAGCATCTACGGTTTCAACGGCTTCCTTTATTGCCTCATAAATGCCGGTATGTCCTACCATATCAGCGTTAGCAAAATTGAGGCAGATGAAATCATGCTTATTGTTATTAATTTCATTAATAACAGCTTCTTTCACTTCGGGAGCACTCATCGCAGGCTGCAAATCGTAAGTTGCAACTTTTGGAGAAGATACCATTACTCTTTCTTCCAATGGGAATTTATCTTCCCGGCCGCCACTAAAGAAGAAAGTAACATGAGGGTATTTTTCGGTTTCAGCAATTCTAAGCTGGGATTTGCCATAAATGGAAAGGATTTCTCCTAATGTGTTTTTAAGGTCATCTTTCTCGTAAATAATTTCCACTTTCTTAAAAGATTCATCATACCTTGTCATAGTAACATAATGCAGAGGAATAGTTTTCATGCCATGCTCAGGCATATCTTTCTGAGTGAGTACGGTAGAGATTTCCCTAAGTCTGTCGGTGCGGAAATTAAAACAAATTACTACATCATCTTCTTCAACTTTTGCCAATGGCTTTCCTGTTGAGTCTGTTATCACTTTAGGTTTAATGAACTCATCAGTAATATCTTCTGCATAGCTTGATTCCATAGCTTCTTTAGCAGAATTGAATTTTTCACCCTTTCCCTCCAAAAGCATATCATAAGCTATCTTTACTCTTTCCCATCGCTTGTCTCTGTCCATTGCATAATATCTTCCACAAACAGTGGCAATTTTTCCGGCAGAGTTTTTAAGGTGGTCTTCAAGTTCTTTAATAAATCCCAGTCCGCTTCTTGGGTCTGTATCCCTGCCATCAGTAAATGCATGTATGAATAAATCTTCAAAGCCATGTTTTTTAGCGGCATCGCAGATTCCAAAAAGGTGATCCATAGCAGAATGCACGCCTCCGTTTGATACTAGTCCGAATAGATGCACTTTTTTAGAGTTTGCATTGGCGTAGTTAAAAGCTTTATTTAAGACCGGATTTTCGAAAAAAGAGCCGTCTTTAATGGCCAGACTAATTCTAACCAAATCCTGATAAACAATTCTTCCTGCGCCAATATTGAGATGTCCCACTTCAGAGTTTCCCATTTGACCTTCAGGTAAGCCAACATCTTCCCCAGAAGTAAGAATAGTAGTATTAGCAGCTGTTTTATATAAGCTTTTAGTAAAAGGCACATTTGCATTATAAATAATGTCAGAATTATCATGCCTTCCTTCGCCCCATCCATCAAGTATTACCAGTAAAAATTTCTTGTTCATCATATTATTATCATTTGTAAGTTCTTGTAAATCAAAAGCTAATATGTAATCATATTATTCTCTTCTCTTCTCTTTCCTTATACCCTATACCCTATACCCTATACCCTATACCCTATACCCTATACCCTATACCCTATACCCTATACCCTATACCCTATACCCTATACCCTATACCCTATACCCTTATACCCTATCCCCTAATTATTAGCCCTTATCGCCTCCACCGGATCTAAATTTGCGGCAGAATACGCCGGCAAAAATCCCGATACTATTCCTATAATAGCAGAAACATTTAATCCGAGTAAAATGTTTGACCATGTTAAAACAAAACTAAGGTCGAATGCACTGGAGATTATCCAGGTAATTAAGAAAACAATTATAAGTCCTAATGCACCACCAATTATACTTAGTAAAACAGATTCAGCAAGAAATTGTATAAGAATAAAAATTTTCTTAGCACCCAAAGCTTTTTGTAAGCCAATTATAGAAGTTCTTTCTTTCACAGAAACGAACATAATATTGGCTATTCCAAACCCACCAACCAAAATTGAGAACCCACCAATAATCCAACCTGCTAATGTTAATATTTTAAAAAGTCCGTCAAATCCACTGGTTAGAAGGCTAACTTCATTAAGGGCAAAGTTATCATCTGCAGCAGGTTTAATTTTCCTAACAGATCTCATTATTCCGTTAAGTTCGCTTTTCATCTGATCAGTCGAAACTCCCTCTTTTCCTTTAACCATTATGTATGGATTGTTTCTTTCATTATTAACATCAACAAAAGAGGCAAGATAGCTCACAGGCACAAGGGCTAGTTTGTCGTTGGAGTCTCCCATCATGTTGGTGCCTTCTTTTTCAAAAACACCAATTATTTCAGCCCTGCGACCAAAGAACTTTATGTATTTACCAATTGGGTCTGTGCCTTGAAATAAGTTCTCTGCAATGTCATTACCTATAACCACCACATTTCTGCCTCCTGCAAATTCAACAGGAGAAATAAAGCGGCCTTTCTGAAGTTTAAAAGATCTGACCTTTTCATAGTCACTGGATACACCTAGAATATTTGTATTTGCAATATTAGCATTTTGATATTCAATAGTTCTTGTAACAGTAGAGAAGAAAACAGCTGCTTCGGCAATTGTTGCCCTTCTCATAATTTCATCAACTTCTTGGAATTTAGGAACAGGTCTGTTTAAATATGTCCACCATGGATAATCTCCACCAAAAGCCCATGACCATTTCTGAACAAAAACAATATTATCGCCCAATGAAGCAATGCTAGAACGAATCTGCCTTTCCATTGAATCTACAACAGAAAAAACAGTTATAATTGCAAATATCCCAATTGTAATACCTAAGAGAGTTAATATAGTTCTAAGCTTATTTGCAACTATTGCGGTAAAGGCAAAAATTACACTTTCTTTGAGCAGCTTAATAAAAAGAATCATTATAGTGTTGTTTGGGAAGTAATATCTTTATAAAGTCAAACGACTAGCTTTCTTTTTTCAATTTTCTCATTAATTCTGATGCATAAATAAAATTGTTGAGCTCTTTATTGTCAGTTTCAAGTATAGCATTTCTATCTCCTTCCCACCATAATTCTCCCAGGTGGATAAAGGCAACTTTATCTCCAATTTCCATAACTGAATTCATGTCATGAGTATTGATAATGGTTGTCATATTATACTCTTTTGTAATTTCACTAATCAGATTATCAATAACGATAGCAGTTTTAGGGTCTAGGCCGGAGTTTGGTTCATCGCAAAAAAGATATTCCGGATTATTTGCAATAGCTCTTGCGATAGCAACTCTTTTTTTCATTCCACCACTAAGTTCTGCCGGAAATAGTTTGTTTACATTTTCAAGGTTTACTCTTTTTAAACAAAAGTTAGCTCTTTCAATTTTTTCATCTTTTGTCATGTTGGTAAACATATCCAACGGGAAAATAATATTTTCTTCAACATTTAAACTGTCGAACAAAGCTCCGCCCTGAAACAACATTCCTAGGTTTTTTCTAATTACTTTTCTTTCAGAAAAAGATAAATTGGCGAAATCGAGATCGTCATACAGTATTTGGCCTTTGTCTGCTTCAACCAATCCTACCAGGCATTTCATTAAAACAGTTTTGCCGCTTCCGCTTTGCCCTATCACAAGATTTGTTTTGCCTTTTTCAAATGTTACAGAAACATTTTTCAAAACACTATTACCCTCAAAGGATTTATACAAATTTTTTACTGAAATCATGCCAACAGAATTTGAGTAAGAATTAAGTTGAACAAAATAATGAATATACTGCTGAATACAACAGCTTTTGTACTGGATTGTCCTACTTCAAGTGCTCCTCCCTTTGTATTATATCCAAAATATCCTGAAATTGTGGCAATCAAAAAGGCAAAAACTATAGTTTTAATCAAAGCATAAGTAATGTCATAAAAAGAGAATTCAAGCAATATTCCTATAATGTAGTGTGCTTCAGGAAGAATTCCTCCGAAAACTGCAGCAAACCAACCCCCAAGAATTCCTAGAAGCATACTTATTATAATTAAAACAGGGTTTATAATCATAGATGCTACAACCTTTGGCAGAATCAAATATCCGGCAGAATTTATACCCATAATTTCCAGAGCATCTACTTGTTCTGTAACTCTCATGGTGCCTATTTCTGAAGATATCCTACTTCCTACTTTTCCTGCTAAAACAAGACTAATAATAGTAGGAGAAAACTCAAGAATGATAGATTGCCGCGTTGTATAGCCAACAGCATAAACAGGCATAAAAGGGTTGTCGATGTTAAATACTGTTTGAATAGTTACAACAGCACCCATAAAAACAGAAATAATTGCAACAATTCCAATGCTTTTAAGTCCAAGATTATCCATCTCAACGATAATCTGCCGCATATAAATTGAAGCTTTTTCAGGCCTTTTAAATACTTTGGCCATTAAAACAAAGTAACTTCCAAAATGATAAAAGAGATTCATACAACCTATGTTGATATTAAAGCTTAAAGAATTTGTGCGAATTTAGTCATATAATTTGGAATTTTGAAAATGATATTTGTATAATTTATTAAATCATAAGCATATTATATGACCATTTGCGCAATTTTATGAGAATTAAAAAGTGAAATAAAATCTAAGTTTTATGCGTTGTTTTTTATACTTTTGAATAAACAATTCTACTATGTTAAAAAGAATTAAAGATACAGGATTTACAATAATTATTTGTTCTTTCGTATTGTTGATGTTTGTATTAACTTCATGTTCTGTAAAAAAGAATAGTAAGAAATGTAATTGTCCGTCATGGGGTTATAATATTGAAGAAATTGACACAAATAATGATGTATTAACTGATTATAGCATTGAATCATCTTCAGAAACTATATAAGCATTTGCCTACCGAGGCCGTTGAGGTTGTTTTTAAGTTTATCAATGACTTTAATATCACTCTTCGCATTACATCATCACGTAAAACAAAGTTAGGCGATTATATGCCTCCGCATAAGAATTCAAAATCTCATAAAATTTCAGTTAATGGGAATCTACCTCCTGATTTTTTTCTTGTTGTATTTATTCATGAACTTGCACATTTAATGGTGTGGCACAATTTTAAAAGGGCGGCAAGCCCTCATGGTAAAGAGTGGAAAGCATTTTATGGCGAGCTTATTCGAGATTTTCTTAATAACAAATGTTTTAATGAAGAAATGAATGAGTTATTGTACAAATTTTCTTTTAAGCCGAAAGCTACATTTGCGAGCGACCATAACTTGTGGAAATATCTGAAGAAAATTAGTCAGCCCGAAAGCAACAATATTTATATTGGAGATTTACCGGAAGGTGCTATGTTTACTATTCCTTCAGGAAGGCTATTTCAAAAAGAAGCCAAAATTAGAACAAGATATAGATGTAAATGTGTTAAAACAAAACGATGGTTTCTATTTCATCCACTTGCTGAAATTTATCCTTTGTCGGTAATGGAAAATCAATTATGTTTGGTGAGTTAAATTAAACTATAAATACCATGGATAAAAATAATGTTGTAGTTATTATGGCTGGCGGCGCCGGAGAAAGATTCTGGCCAATGAGTCGCGATGCCAAACCCAAACAATTTATCGACATCCTTGGAACAGGCAAAAGCCTAATCAGGCAAACATACGAGAGATTTCTTAAGCTATGCCCGCCGGAAAACATTTATATTATTACCAATAAGAATTACAAAACTCTTGTTCAGGAGCAAATACCTGAAATTCGCAGTGAAAACATTTTTTGCGAACCAACAAGAAAAAACACAGCACCTTGCATTGCTTATGCAGCCTATAAGATTTACGCCGCAAATCCTGATGCAAATATGGTGGTAGCACCATCAGATCATATAATTTTGAAAGAAGATGCATTTTGCGAGATAGTTACAACTGCTCTTAAGGCTTCTGCAGGCAGCAACAAGCTAATCACACTCGGCATTACTCCATCTCGACCTGACACGGAATACGGATATATTCAATTTATTCAGGATTCTATTAATAAGGAAGATAAAAGAATGAAGAAGGTGAAAACATTTACCGAAAAGCCAAATAAAGAATTAGCTGAATCATTTATTCAAAGCGGTGATTTCCTTTGGAATAGCGGAATATTTGTATGGTCGGCCAAAACAATAATTAATGCTTTTGAAAAGCATCAACCTGAACTAAACTTTGTTTTTAAAGAAGCTATACCTCATTATAATACAAATAGTGAACTGGATTATATGAAAACGGCCTATGAAGCTTGCAAAAGTATTTCTATTGATTATGCAATAATGGAAAAAGCTGAAAATGTTTTTGTATTTATCAGCGATCTTGGATGGTCTGACCTTGGCTCTTGGAGAGCTCTTTTTGAGTATAGGCCCAAAGATTCTACAAACAATGCAATTTGCGGAAATAACATTTTAGTTTATGATTCAAAAAATTGCATTATTACAATGCCTAAAGATAAAATGGTTTTGATACAAGGCTTGGATGACTATATTGTTGCAGAATCTGATAATGTTTTAATGATTTGCAAAAAATCACAGGAAGGCCAAATTAGAAAATTTGTAAATGACATAAAAATTAATACTGGCGAAAAGTATATTTGATAAGTTTTACTAACACTCTAAATTTTATGAAAATGATAAAGAAAATTCTACTAAGTTTTGTTGTTGCTTTTGTGATGCTAATGCCGGCATCTAAAGCCGATGAGGGCATGTGGCCTCCTTTCCTTATCCCTAAAATGCTCTTTAATGAGATGTCGGATATGGGGTTGAATATTACACCCGAGCAAATGTTTAGTTTTGCTGAAACATCTCTCAAAGACGCTATAGTTAGCTTTGGTGGGTTTTGTACAGGTGAAATTATATCAGACAAGGGCCTAATACTCACAAACCATCATTGTGGTTATGGACAAATTCAGTCGCATTCTTCTCTTGAAAATGATTATCTTAATAATGGTTTCTGGGCAATGAGCCTCGAAGAAGAATTGCCAAATCCAGGTTTATATGTGAGGTTTCTTGTTAATGTTGAAGATGTTACTGCTAAGATTCTTGACGGCATTAAATCTAATATCACTGAAGACAAAAGGGATTCTATTATTAATGCACGTTCCAGAGAATTGACCGCTAAAGCTATTGAGGGAACTCACTATAGAGCCAACGTCAGGTCTTTGTATGCCGGCAATTTCTATTATTTATTTCTATATGAAGACTATACAGATGTAAGGCTTGTTGGAACTCCACCCAATTCTATAGGTAAATTCGGAGGCGACACTGACAACTGGATGTGGCCTCGTCATACAGGCGACTTTGCTCTTTTCAGAGTCTATACAGGCCCTGATGGAAAACCAGCCGATTATGCTAAAGAAAACATTCCACTTAAGCCTAAACATTTTCTTCCGGTTTCTTTAAAAGGAGTTAAAGAGGATGATTTTGCTATGATATTCGGATATCCTGGTAGAACAGAAAGATATCTTACATCTTATGGTATAGAATACAATCTTGAAATGATGTATCCTATAAGAATTGATATTCGCAGAAAGAAGCTTGACATTATGGAAGAAGCTATGCTGAAGAGCGATAAAGTTAGAATTCAATATGCTTCTAAGCATGCCAGAGTTGCTAATTTCTGGAAAAATTTCATCGGCATGAGTCAGGCTCTTAAAAAGCACAAGGTTGCTGATAAAAAAAGAGAATTGGAGCGTGAGTTTATAGCTTGGGTTAATAAGGATAAAAAGAGAAAAACGGAATACGGCTCTACTATGAAATTATTTGAAGAATCATACGCCGGTGAAAGAAAGGCTCAATCATTTTTATTTATACATTCTGAAGCTTTATCTTCAGGCCCTGAATTATATCGCCTAATGCAAATGGGTGAGAGGTTTTTGACTTCTTTAGAAGAAAACTCAGATTCTCCCGAAAGAATTGAAATGCACGCCCAAAGGCTGAAAGCTGGTGCAGAAAGAATATATGAAAATCTTGATCTTGATGTTGATCGAAAGCTTTGGGCTGCCATGATGGAAATGTATTATGAAAACGTTGCTCCTCAACTAATACCTGAGATATTTAAAGATATTGTAAGAGAATTCAACAACGATTTTAATAAGTTTGCTGATTATGTCTATGCAAATTCCGTGTTTGCAGATATCAATAAGCTTAATGCATTTATTGAGAATCCAGATGCTGAGGCCATTAGAAAAGACTGGGCATACAAGGTTGTTGTGGCAACTTCCGAAAAAGTTGATGAGGTTGCGGAATCTTTAGAGCAATATCAGGTTATGCGCTCTAAAGCTGAAAGGCTTTTCTTAAAAGGATTAATGGAAATGAAGCCTGATATGAATTTCTATCCGGATGCTAATTCAACAATGAGATTTACATACGGGTCTGTTGGAGGATATTATCCTGCAGATGCAGTTTATTATCACTACCTAACTACTATTGAAGGTATAATGGAAAAGGAAGACCCAACGCATCATGAGTTTGTTGTTCCTGCTAAGTTGAAAGAGCTATTCGAGAAAAAAGATTATGGCGATTATGCTGAAAATGGTGTTTTATATGTAAACTTTATTTCTAATAACGATATTACAGGTGGTAATTCTGGAAGTCCGGTTATTAATGGCGATGGACATTTAATTGGTTTGGCTTTTGACGGAAACTGGGAAGCAATGAGCGGCGATATTTTATTTGAACCGGCCGTTCAACGCACTATTAATGTTGACGCAAGATACATTTTGTTCATAATTGACAAATTTGCCGGTGCTGGATATCTGCTTGATGAAATGAAGATTGTTAGATAAGTCGAAAGTCGTTAGTCGAAAGTCGAAAGTTGGCAGTCAAAAGTCGGCAGTCTTAAGTTGCTTTAAGTCTGCCGACTTTATTTTTTCGATATTCACAATTTAAATGATTATTTTTCGATATTTGCAAAAAAAAATTATGTTGAAACAAGTTTCTTTTAAAGCGGTTATTTGCTTTGGTTTAATTTCTTTTCTGTTTTTGTCATTTGCAGAGGTAAAATCCCAAACAGCTCAAAGGCATACTATTAGTGGATATGTTTATGAAAAAGGCAGCAAGGAAACTCTTATCGGGGTTAATGTTTACATAAGTAAAATCAGAAGTGGCACAACAACTAATAATTATGGTTTTTACTCTATTACTCTACCTTCAGATTCAATAGAGATTGTTTTTTCTTATGTTGGCTATCAAAGTATTGCCGAGAAAGTATTTCTGAATAGAAATATAGTGCTAGATATTGAATTAGAGCCTGTTATCTCACTTTCTGAAGTTGTTGTTGAATCTGATAAAGTTGATAGAATTAGCAATACAGCTCAAATGTCGAGGATTGAGGTACCTATCCAAAATGTAAAAGCCATCCCTTCTCTTTTAGGTGAAAAAGATGTTTTTAAGATAATTCAACTATTGCCGGGTGTTAAACAAGGTGGCGAAGGCAGTAGTGGCTATTATGTTAGAGGTGGTGGTCCTGATCAAAACCTCATTATTCTTGATGATGCAATAGTTTATAATGCCAGCCATTTGTTTGGATTCTTTTCTGTTTTTAATGGTGATGCAATTAAAAATGTTCAGTTGTATAAGGGTGGTTTCCCCGCCAGATTCGGAGGAAGGTTGTCGTCAGTTTTGGATATAAGCATGAAAGACGGCAACAAACAAAAATATTCAGGGGAGGCTGGTATTGGAATTATAGCAAGTAGATTGTTGCTTGAAGGACCTATTATAAAAGACAAAGCGTCTTTCCTGATTTCAGGAAGAAGAACGTATCTTGATGTTTTGATGAAACCATTTATGTCGTCGGAAGCATCCGTGGGTTATTTCTTTTATGATTTGAATGCAAAATTAAATTATGATATCGATAGAAAAAACAAACTATTCCTTAGTGGCTATTTTGGTAGGGATAAGTTTTTTACGGATATGAAGTCGGGGTCTAATGAATTTGGAGCCGGACTTTACTGGCAAAATGCCACTACCACACTGAGATGGAACAGGCTTATTACTGACAGGTTTTTTGCAAATCAAAGTTTTATTTTCAGTGACTATACATTGAAAATATACATGGACCAAACATTTGAGGGTTACAAATATCAGCTCTCTTATTCATCAGGAATTCAGGATTTTGGCGCTAAAACTGATATGAGCTGGCACCCGAATCCGTCAAATCTTGTTAGATTCGGATTGCAGTCAACTTACCACAGATTTACTCCCAGTGCATTTGTTATGAGAGATGATTATTTCAATGAATTTACAAGTGAAGTTAAAAACATTGATGTTGTTGAATCAGGACTCTATGTCGAAGATGAAATCAAAATAGGAGATAGAATAGTTGTTCATCCCGGCTTTAGGCTTAGTCATTTTGTTCATGAAGATAAGCATTATTTTGGGCCTGAGCCCAGGTTTTCCACGGTTGTAAAAATAATGGACGACCTTGCATGGAAGGGTTCTTATGCTTTGATGAACCAATATGTTCATTTATTGAGCCCCACAGGTATAGGATTGCCTACAGATCTTTGGGTGCCTTCAACAAAGAACATTGCGCCTCAACAGACGTGGCAGATAGCAACCGGCTTTGCCAAAGATTTTCTTGGCCAAAATATTGAAGTTTCAATTGAAGGATATTATAAAAAATCTGATAATACGATTGGTTATAAGGAAGGAGCATCGTTTATGCTAATCGACGACCCTTCTAATGCAGAAGAAGTTTCTTGGGAAGATAATATTACTTCAGGTCAAGCATGGTCATACGGAGGTGAGCTTTTTATTCAGAAAAAAGCAGGGAAATTTTCGGGATGGATAGGATATACTTTGTCATGGACTCAATTGCAGTTTGATGATGTAAACAATGGTCAGAAATTCTGGGCCAGATATGATAGCAGACATGATATTTCTTTGGTTGGAATATATGAGTTTTTACCCAATATCCAAATATCTGCTACTTGGGTATATTCCACAGGAAATGCAATCACTTTACCAACTGGCGAATATGCCTTAGTTACACATAACCCGCTTGGAACTTCTGCTCCTTACTATCATGATAACTTTTTTGACCAAAATGGAACTCCTTTTCAGTTTTCCGGATATAACTGGATTAGTGATTATGGCGATAAAAACAGTTTTAGAGCAGCTCCCTACCACAGAATGGACTTAGGTGTGCAGTTTAAAAAGAAACGCTACATTAAGCAACGCCTGATCGAAAGAACTTTTGAAATAGGAGTTTATAATCTTTACAATAGGAAAAACCCATACTTCTATTATATGGGATATGATGATTCTAATCAAAGGGTTTTAAGACAAGTTTCAGTTTTCCCGATTTTACCATCACTTTCTGTTAATTATAAATTTTAAATGCTATGGAAAAGATGAAACAAAACTCTAATATATATATAGTGAAGCTGTTTTTGAAATCAATAGCTATTGTCACTTTTCTAATGCTATTATTTCCTGCCTGTTCAGATTTGGTAGCAGATATTGAACTGCCTGATTCGGAGCCGAAAATCGTAGCTCATTCTTTTATTTGCCCAGCCGACTCTGCAGTTATGGCACTGCTCACATGGTCAAATCCGATTAACAGCAATCAGAGTCATTCAAATCCTAAAATTATAGAAAATGCAGTAGTTAAAATTGCTGAAAAAGGTGGAGTATTTTCTAATCTTACGTTTTATCCCGAAAGAAAGCTTTATTCATTATCAACCGATATCTTTCCTATAATTGCAGGCAAAAGTTATGTATTAAAGGTTGAGCTGCCCGATGGGCAAAGTGTTGAGGCAGAATGTTATGTGCCCGGCAAAAACGAGACACTGGAATTGAAAGAGGCAAAAGTTGTGCAGTATAATGAATATGAAAGGGCCTTCCAGGTTGAATATACATTTGATGACAATGGCTCAGCTGAAACTTATTACTACAGTGCAGCATATCTTGATTCGAGGTTTTTCGACTATAGAACATTGGAATGGGTTTATTACCAGGAACAATTATGGCCTACCTATGGCAATTCTTATATTCATGCAAAGGGTGAAAGGCCGAAAACTTATTTAATTAGAGCAGAAACATACATGTATAACGATGAATATGAGGAAGTTCCATACGAAGATGACAGATATGTGACTCTAATGCTTTTGCAAACTGATGAGCATTATTATAAGTATCATATTGACTTAGAATTCTATTATCCTGATGACTTTTTCTCAGAGCCTATACATATCTATTCTAATGTAAAGGGTGGGAGAGGAGTTTTTGCAGGATACAATAAAACGGAATTGAAGGTGTTAGTTGATATTGATTAACCTCAATTATCTTTTTCCCCAAAGCAGGAATATCAATTGCGCTATTTCTGTGTTCTGAATAAAGGGACCTCTTTTAGGGTCATATTCATCGGCAAAAATTTCGAACAACTCAGCTCCAGGCCCTTTTGCAAAAAATGGCACAAGCTGGTTTGTGTGATCTGTTGAGTTCCACTTCATTAAAGGAAGATTTCCTTTTCCTGTGTTTTTTACTTTAGAATTAACTATTTGCGGATGTGAAGGTCCTGTAAGATAACCACACTCGTGATCGGCAGTTACAATAATCAAAGTTTCTTCCCAACTGCTATATTTTTCAACCCATTCTACAGCAGCCTTAATAGCATTATTAAACTCTATCTGTTCTTCTATAGTCCTCTGAGAATAATTGTCATGACTAGCCCAATCAATTGTTCCACCTTCTATCATAGCAAAAAAACCATTTTTATTTTTACTCAATATACTAAGTGTTGCTTGAGTCATCTCTTTTAGCTGAGGAACATTTTCGTTAAAAGGATTGTCGTAGGGAAGAAATTCTTCATTAATAAATTCACGATTGCTTTGTAGGGCATTATAAGCTTGCGCTACTCCCAATATTCTATTGTGTAAAGGATTTTCTATTAATGAAATAAACTCTTCTCGTGTTTGAATTAAATGCCAAGGGTCAGGCTTTCCATCCCCATTGGCATCTTTAACATAAAAAGTATCTTCTCCTAAAACAAACTGCAATCTTTGGTCATTTATAAGAAGTTGATCCCACAGTTCACGTCCACCAACGTATTTTGCTTTGCTATTGTATTCTTTTCCGGAGTTATTATAGTCCGGATTGCCCGATCCCATAATAATATCTGCGTATGACCTAAACAACAATGATTTTGCAATTTCTTCATAATTATCACGATTGACATTATGAGTTAAAAATCCAGCCGGTGTGGCATGTGAAATAGGAACCGTTGTTGCAACTCCAATGCTTTTGCCAAGTTTTTTTGCAATTTCGCTTATGTGTGTTAAAGTATCTCCAAATATTCCAATTCCGATAGATCTGTCAAATGTTTTTTTGCCCGTAGAAATTGCTGTTGCTCCCGCTCCGCTGTCGGTATGTCCGGTTTTCAGGTATTCAGAATCTGTCCATGCCTTATAAGGATTGTAGCCACCTGCAAAAATTGTATCACCTCCTTGTATTTCAAGTACAGCATTATATGTAGCCATTGCAAACTTTACCCAATCATTTTGCTCATAAACTTGAGAATTTGCCTCCCCATGCTCATAATAATTAGCAGCAAGTATATGATTATAACCCATTCCATCTCCAATGAAGATAATTATGTTTTTAGGATAAGGGAGTGTATCTTCTGTGTATTTGACTGATGAGCAGGCATTAAATATGCAACAAACAGATATGAGTAGTGTAGCTTTTAGAAAATTCATTTTATAGTACTTAATTCTTTACAAAAAATTAGGCATTTTTCTTTTTAATATTGCCTTTGATGTCAGGCAGTTTAATCTTGTCTAATGCTGGTTTAAATTTCTCCCCATCATTTTCAACTATTATATCGGCAAATTTTCTAACCCTTGAAGATGAGTTCTTTTCCTTTTCTTCAGATTGTTTGCTGATAAATATAAATGATGCCGGCTTTATAATATCAATAATTGAGTTGCTTTCGCAAACTACCATCTGTTTGTCGCCAATTGCCTCGAGGAATAAATTAAATCCCTCTTCAAGTGTTTCTCTCATCACAATAAGACGATAAACTGCTCTTGCACCTGCAGCATACATCTTGTCGGTACTCTTTGTTCCTTCTTGAGGTTCTTCTTTTACCATCCAATAATCATCAAGCATAAAATCAGCCTTGGTATCTCTGGAATCATTAATATCATGACAACAAACTTTCAAACAAATAACAGGCCCGCTTTTCATTAATTTCTTAATAATATGGCAAGCAACATCAGTCTTTCCGGATTGACGGTGTGAGCCGCCAATTACAATCATATTGTCGAATTCTTTTCGCATTTTTAATCTGTTTTAAACTATAACGATGATAATCAAATTGTTATAGAGGATTAGAATAGCTTAATTGTTTTATTTATCTTCTGCAAAAATACTTTCTTTTTTACTAAATTCCTATTCTGTTATAGATAAGATCAATGTGTGATTTTGCTTTATCCATTCAATGTTTTAACAGCAGATGCTTTAAAAGTAATCCAAAGCTCTTTCCCTTTTTCAATATTCATTTTTTGAAATGATTCCTGACTTATTACAACAGAAAAATCGACTCCTGTCTCAATAATCACTTCCATGCCAAATCCCATCTGATAAAACTCCTTTACAACTCCTTTAAATCTGTTTAAAGCTGAAGTTTCCAGCATAGCTTCAGATAGAATAATATCTTGTTCAGGAACAACTATAAAACCTTTGTGATAATCTATTTTTTCATTTAGCAAAACAGCAATTTCATTATTAATTCTTGCTATATTATGATTTTGAGAATTAACTCCTGACTCAAACGTGCATTTGAACAGGTTCTTATATCCTCTAAAACGTGCAACAAATTCATTAACAGGGTGTCTGAAAACATCATCCGGACAACCTGTTTGTATTAATACACCATTCTCGATTAATGCCACTTTATTACTTAATGTTGCAGCTTCGGTATAATCATGGGTAACGTGAATAATTGTTTTGCCGCTGAGATTTATTTTTTTTAGCAACTGCCTTAATTCGCTTTTTAATTTAACATCTAGGTTAGACAAAGGCTCATCAAGAAGCAAAACCTCAGGGTTGGAGGCCAAAGTTCTTGCAAGGGCCACCCTTTGTGCCTCTCCTCCCGATAAGCTTTTGGGATATCTTTCTAGTAAATGAGATATCTCCATATGTCCGGCAAGCTTTTCTAATGTTTTGGATTTTTCCTGCTTGCTGAATTTTTTGTTTTTTAATGGATATAAAATATTGTCTGCAACAGTAAGATGAGGAAACAAGCACAAATCCTGATAAACTAGTCCAATTCGCCTGCCCTGAATATTTTTATTTGTAATATCCTGGTTGTTGAGTAATATTTTTCCGGAATCCGGTCGTTGAAGACCTGCAATAATTTCGAGCATTAAAGTTTTACCTGCTCCCGACATTCCTAAGACAGTAAAGTAATCCCCTTTTTCTACCTTTAGGGATATATTTTTCAGGGAGAAGCCCGGAAAGCTGACAGAAATGTTGTTAAGCTCAAGCATCAGACTTACTATTTGATAAAACTCTCATTACAATAAAAACTACAAGACAAACAATTACAAATACAGCTGCAACAGGTCGCGCATAAGCAAGGCCGAAAGAGGTAAATCTTTCCCAGATAAGCACCGGTGTTATCATTGGATGATATGCAATAATGATTACGGCTCCAAATTCACTTAAACCTCTTGCCCACATCATGCTAAGACCTGACAAAATATTCTTCTTTGCCATTGGTAGTGAAATTGTAAAAAACACTCTCCACGGCGAAGCACCAAGATTAAGGGCTGCTTTTTCCAGTTTTTCGGGCACTGCTGCGAAGCCGTCGCGGGCAGCATTTATAAGAAAGGGGATACTAACGAATGCCATCGCAACAACAATACCGGCTATTCCGCCAACAAAATTAATCCCAATGCTTTCGCCTGCCTGCCCTACTAAACTTCCTCTGCTCACAATTCCTAATATTGCAATACCTGCTGCTGAATGAGGTATCACAACTGGAAGATCAATTATGCCATTAACAACACTTTTTAAAGGAAATTTTTTTCTTGCAAGTATATATGCCAAAGGAATTGATGCAATCCCAAAAATTATTGTTCCAAGAAAAGATGCCCATAGAGTAAGCCTAATGCTGCTCATTACTTCTGCATCTGCCAAGGTTTCTTTATACTGCGGAAGGCTTGTATGAAGAAACATGCCGGCAAGTGGCGCAATAATAAAAAGTAAAATAAGCCCGCTCAAAAGCAGAAACACAATTTTTATGGAATTCTTATTTGTCATGTTCTATTTTCATCAACAGCTTGTCTCAGCCTTCAGTCAACAGTCAACAGTGCACTTTCCTTAGCCGACTTCCGACTTCCGACTGTCGACTTCCGACTTAAACCTACTTCTCGTAAATAAACTTATCTCCGGTTTTCTCTATTATTAATTTTAACCACCATTCCGGATAATTTGGATGGCTAACAATTGGATATTTGCCGTATTTGTTTGTTAGGAATTTTCCGTCCACTTCTTTTTTTAGATTTCCATCAAGATACTTCACCATTAAAAATCTGTAAAGTTCTTGCCAACGTTCAACTGTCGAATTTCCCATATTTACCGAGAAATCTGTAATAAAATCAATTGCAAGTTCTTTGTCAGCCTTGTAAAGCTCGCTGGCTGCGAGATCTATAGCAGGAACTAGCTCTGCAAATCTGTTTTCAAGTTGGCTTTGAACTTTGCGAACATCATCAATTTGTAAGCTATAACGCAGATATACGAAATGAGAAAGCTTATTGAATGTCCAGAATGCTGAGTTTTCTGAGTATTCTATTATGCTGCCATTTCCTTCTGCAAATGTTTCCGGAACTCTTGTCATGCCAGCATACATAGGCACATATACTGATAGGTTAGTATCATCAACGCCAAACCAAATTATACCTCCTATAGGTCCGGGGTAATTTTTTCTTGATTGTGTTATGAAAGAAAATGCAGTTTGTTGTGTAACAGTTGTCCTTTCATGGAAATATTCAACACTGTCAACAGTCCATGTTAATGGTCTCCATCTAATTGGCAATCCCCACGGTCCTGCACCAATATCCTGAGTCATGTCGAACTCGGTTCCTTGTAGGTAATCGCGCTTAAAATCAATAAGGTCTTGAACCGACAATTTTCTTTCTGGCTTTATATACAAAGGCATACGATTAGTTTTATCATAACCCATTGCATAATCTTTGTATCTTTCCATATCTCCATTAACCTTCCTGAAAGCACTCCAAACTCTTGCTTCACAAAATCTTGCAGCTCCAAAATCAAGTGGTGCATATACATCAGAAAAACTAAAATCTTCGTCTTTGCCATTATAGTATTTTTGTTTACGAGCAAATTCTACAACGTCATGAGCATAAATAACTCTCACGTTTGGGTCGAAAAGTTTTTTAAACTCCTTATTTGTTATAGATTCTTTGCTTTTCTTTTGCGGAAATGTTGTTATTCTTGCATGATTAGCGTGAGCAGAAATGTATCCGTCAGGGATTTTTATAGCAACCCAAACAGCTCCTTTGTTTGCATTGTAAACTTTTCCTGTTTTTGGGTCTTTTTTCAAATCAGTTCCTTTACCTATAATTTCCATAATCCAAACCTCATTCGGGTCGGCAATTGAAAAAGATTCTCCCATTCCATAGTATCCATATTCATCAACAAGCTCGGAGATTATTCTGATAGCATCTCTGGCGGTTTTTGCAGTTTGTAATGTATAAAACATTAAACTTCCATAATCTATCATACCTGTTGAATCGTTAAGCTCATTCCTCCCACCGAAAGTAGTTTCTCCTAGTGCAACCTGCATCTCATTTATATATCCAATCACATTATAAGTATATGCAGGATAAGGAATTTTTGCCAAAGGTTTATGGCTTCCACGATAATAAGCCTGAAAGTATGAACCGGGAGCCTTTGGGCCGCCTTTAAAATGATACAACTCACCATATCTGATGTGTGAATCGGCTGCATAACTAATCATACTTGAGCCATCAACTGATGCACCAGGAGTTACAAGATAACTAGTGCATGAAAAAGCATTGCTAATAGCTGTTGTAAATAAAATCGCAAATGATAAAAATTTTAAGTACTTCATATAAATTATTTTTTGGTTAATAATATTCTGCTTATGTCACAAAGATATATTTTTTAAAGATTTCAGGTGTTTAATTCAGTCGTTTCAAATGTTAAGCTTTAATAAAATTCAGCTTTTATTTTTTTCTTCACATAATCAATTTTAACTTTACAAATTCTTATTACTAATCAAACATTTATCAGTCGTGAAAAGTTTTAAAACACCTTTCTTTTTTGTTGTATTATTTGCCATTGCCTTATTTGCAAAAGCGCAATCTGCTGAACAAGTCACTAAAGCTTATGAAATCTTCGAAAACAAACCTGAGGTTTACCTTAGTTTTGACGCATCTGAAATGAAAGAAATACTAAATTTTTATCTTTCGTATGATTATCAAAAGGAAGACAGAATTTTTGTATATGCCAATAAAAGTGCTTTTGAACTGCTTTTAAATATGCAAATTGATTTTAAAGTAGAAAGAAGCCCCGGTGATATCGATTTTGACCCAAACATGAAAACATGGGAAGAGATTCTGGCGAAGGGCAATGAGAAAAGCTGGGACTTTTATCCTACATACAGTGGATATGTAAACATGATGTACCAGTTTCAAACAGATTATACTAACCTTGTAAAAATCTATAATATTGGTGAAACAGTTCTTGGCAGAGACTTACTCTATGCAAAGATTACTTCAAACGTTAACCAGCAAAAAGCAGTTCCAAAATTTATGTATTCATCTACTATGCATGGTGATGAAGCAACGGGATTTGTTTTGATGTTGAGACTAATTGATTATTTGGCAAGTAACTATGGAACTAACCCTGATATAACTTTCCTTTTAGACAATTTGGAAATTTACATCTGCCCTAATGAAAATCCTGATGGCACTTATACTAATAACGACAATACAGTTAGCGGAGCCACCAGAAGCAATGCAAATGGGGTAGATCTTAACAGAAATTATCCAAATCCTGTCTCTCAGCATTCTGTTAGGCAACCTGAAACTATTGCTATGATGAGTTTTACAGACACTATTAGTTTTATAATGTCTGCAAATATTCATGGTGGAATAGAGTTAATTAACTATCCATGGGACAGTTGGACTTCTGGTGTTAAAAAACATGCTGACCATAATTGGTTTATTCTTGTTTCTCGCGAATATGCAGACACTGCTCAATATTACAGTCCTTCAGGTTATATGACAGCATATGGAGGTGTCACTCACGGTGGCGATTGGTATGTTGTTTATGGAAGCCGTCAGGACTATTTTACATATTACAAATACGACAGGGAAGTAACAATTGAGATTAGTGATACAAAAATGGTTCCTGGTGCTCAGTTGCCCGCTTACTGGGATTATAATTACAGATCGTTCTTGAATTATATGAGGCAGTCGTTGTATGGTGTGAAAGGGTTGGTGAAAAATGCCATAACATTAGATCCTGTTGTTGCCAAAGTTGAGGTTCTTTCTCATGACGCTTTTAACTCTGAAGTTTATACAGGAGAGATGTTTGGTGATTATTACAGGCCACTGCTCGCAGGTACTTATAGCTTTAAATTCAGCGCTCCCGGTTACTATGATCAAACCATTTCAAATGTTTCTGTTACTAATTATAATACAACTCAGCTCGATGTAATGCTTGTTCCTGAAGGAACTGAGTTTGAAGTTACAATTATTGTTGATCCTGTTGCCTCAGGCACTGTGACCGGTGCAGGTGTGTATGATTTAGGAAGCCCGGTAACTATTACTGCTAGCCCAAATGGAGATTTTGTTTTTCAAGGATGGTTTCTTGATGGTAGTCTTGTAAATTCTCAAAGTGAATATACATTCAATATGCCAATGGAAAATCTTGAGTTTACTGCTAAGTTCAGTGAGGAAATTGCGCCGGAAACTTACAACCTTACATTGCTGGTTAACCCTGCCGGAACAGGAACTGCTAACGGAGGCGGAACATACGAGGAAGGAGAAGAGGTGTTTGTATCTGCTACACCTATTGCAGGGTATGTTTTTGTTAATTGGACTATTGGCAGTAATATTGAAAGTACATTGAGAGAGTTTCAGTTTACAATGCCAGGAAGTGATGTTACAATGACTGCAAACTTCGAACTAATTAATAATGCTGCCATCTTGTTGAGTGAAAAACTCGAGATATATCCTAATCCGTCTAATGGTGAGTATTTTGTTTCGGCCGACAACGAAATAATTGAAGTGATAATTTATAATATAATTGGGAAAGTAGTTTATTCTCAGATAATTAATGATGTTGAGAGTAGAATTAATTTGACGGGAGTTGATGCAGGAGTGTATTTTATGAAGATTGTTTTAGATAGTAATGTAATAGTTAAAAAGATTCAGAAACTATAGCAATCTCATTTATCTGAAAGTTGACATATCGTAAAAATTTATTATTTAATATTGAACTCAATATCTTTTATTAACCAAAATGATTTTGTAATTTTACGATTAAATCTATAATTTATTTAAAATATTTCCAACGTGAAAAAGAATCTTTACAAACCACTGCTAGTGTTTTTTATGTTTACTGCAACTTTTGTAAATGGTCAAAACCAAAGCGATATTGCATTAAACATTCTTAAAGAAAAATCTGAGGTTTATCTTAGTTTCGACTCCTCGCAATTTAATGAGGATTTGCACCTTGCTTTATCTCTTGATTATTTTCAAAACAAACTTGTGTATGCATATGCAAACAAAGAAGCTGTTAGCTTGCTGAATAGCTTAGGTGTGGAATATAAGGTTGAACGTAGTCCTGGAGATATTGATTTTGATCCAAATATGAAATCATGGGAAGAAATTGCTGCCCAAAAAGGTGAAAAAAGCTGGGATTATTATCCAACTTATAGCGGCTATGTTAATATGATGTACCAGTTCCAAACCGACCACCCAAATCTTGTGAAGATTTATGATATTGGGAATACAGTAATGGGGAGGAAACTATTATTTGCTAAAGTTTCTTCTAATGTAAATCAAACCAAATCTGTTCCAAGGTTTATGTACACTTCTACAATGCATGGAGATGAAACTACAGGCTTTATTTTATTACTCAGACTTATTGATTATTTGGCTACAAATTATGGGACTAACAGCAGAATAACTTATTTGCTCGACAATATGGAAATTTGGATTTGCCCAAATGAAAATCCCGACGGCACATATACAAATAATGATAATACTGTTAGTGGTGCAACCCGATCAAACAAAAATGGATACGACCTTAACAGAAACTATCCTAATCCTGTGAGTACGCAATCAGTAAGACAACTCGAAGTTATCAATATGATGAATTTTACTGATACTATGAATTTTGTGATGTCGGCTAATATGCATGGTGGTATTGAGCTTGTAAACTATCCATACGACAGTTGGACTTCCGGAGTCAGAAAGCATTCTGATCACAATTGGTATATTAAAGTTTCAAGGGAATATGCTGATACAGCACAATATTACAGCCCTTCAGGATATATGACTGCCTATGGAGGCATTACACATGGTGGCGATTGGTACGTTGTTTATGGCGGAAGACAAGATTATTTTAATTATTATAAGTACTGCAGAGAAATAACCCTCGAAATTAGTAACACTAAATTGTTGAGCCCAAGTTTGCTGCCCGCTCATTGGAACTACAATTACAGGTCGTTTCTCAATTATATGGAGCAAGCTCTTTACGGAATTGCAGGTACAGTGAGAGATGGTATAACTTTACAACCGGTTGCCGCAAAAATTGAAATAGTAGGACACGACAATTATAACTCTGAAGTATATTCAAGATTGCCTAATGGTAATTTTAACCGGCCTATAATTGCCGGAACTTATACTGTTAAAGTTTCTGCAAGCGGATATCCTGATAAGATTATTACAGGAGTGAATGTAACCAACTACCAAACTACTTTTCTTGATGTGCTGCTAGGAGAAAACTATTCTCTTACGCTAATTGCAAATCCTTTAGGTAGTGGGATACTTTCAGGCGGAGGTGTTTATCACGCAAACGATGAGGTGCTTGTAAGCGCTACATCAAATGAGGGTTATGTTTTTAGTAATTGGACTGTAAGTGGTGTGGAGATTAGCTCTGAACCTGAATTTACTTATACTATGCTCGGTCAGAATGTTACAATGTATGCTAATTTTCACATACTTGGCGACGTAAATAATGATGGTATCATTAATGTTCAGGATCTTACAATGCTTATCAGTTATATTTTAGGCAATAATCCTGTCGGATTTCACAGTAATCTTGCTGATTTGAATAGCGATGGAGCAATAAATGTTGGGGATGTTGTTTTACTTATTAATCTGATAAACGGTAAATAAAACAACACCCACAAACTTATCTAGTTTATTACATTGAGTTTTATTGTTTTTGTTTCATTAGTATTGATATCTCTAACTCTAATGAAATATAATCCTGAAGGAAGCCGGTTTCTGTTTAAAACAATTTTCTCTCCCGACTTGGCATCCGTTGATATTATTACTACACCCAGTGTATTTAATAGTTGTATTTCGTAACTGCTATTGTTATCATTGTTTATTTCAATAAATGCCACTGTTGTCATCGGATTTGGATAAATACTTATGGCATTAGCCAAATTATAAGAGTCATTTATTGAATTATCATCATCATCGTCATCATCGTCGTCGTCATCATCATCATCATCATCATCGTCTTCTTCATATTTAATGGCAATATGCCAGTCTGCTCCTCCATTATTATTCCAGTTAGAACCACCATAATACAAAACAAAATCGAGGCTTGAAACAATTTGAGATGAGTTATTAAATGGTCCTATGTTTACAAACCAATAATCTCCGCTATTTTGGAAAGGAGTTTGAACAGCCGGTCCGGTGCCGGCATGTAAGTTGCTGCCTTGAGGCCAATATGCCTCAATTGGCTGTTGCCAGCCATTAACTCCCCAATGTAATTTTGAGGTTGCGGTCATATTTGCATCATTCTTAACAATTATGGTAATCTTATCATTCTGATTTGGCTCAGCAGGATACCAGCTAACGCCATTTGGGAAATCACTTAATACATTAATGCTCATTGTGTAAGCTAATTGACTGTATCTGCCTTCGCTGTCTTTTACCCTGAAGGTGAAACTTGTTAATGGGTTGCCTGTTATGCCTACAGGAGGAGTGTATCTTAGATTAGCTACAACCGGATAATCCTGGCCGGAAGTTATAGGTATGCCATTATATGTGAGGTTTCCTTGAGTAACAGTGCTCTCAATCTTAATTCCTGCAAAAGTTGCGCCTCCTGTTCCCTGAAAATAAAAATCAGATTCAGAAAAGTCGTAATGCTGATTTACTATAGTTGTAATGCCGGCATTAGCTCCTACAGGGTTGTCTGAAGGGGAGTTGTTAATTGTTATATGATAGTCATTTCCTCCATTGTTATCCCATTCGCTTCCATTTCTTACAACAAATGCCACAGTATTAACAACTTGAGCTGCATTATTGAATGGGCCTATTACAACTTTGAAAACACCATCTCCACTATCAGTAAATTGAGTTTCAACAGCAGGACCTGTGCCATTAAACAAAGTTGTTCCACTTGGCCAATAGCTTGCATGTGGTGTTTGCCATGATGAGCCTGAATTATTGACGCCCCAGTGAAGATATGTACTTGAATTTGCATACGACGCAGTAATAGTTATATATTCATTCAGGTTTGGATTTTGAGGAGACCAGTTTACATTTCCTCCGCCTGATCCACTGCTGTCTCCAACCCAAACATGCTGTATCGGCGATTTTGCAACATTTCCGTTATTGTCTCTTGCTTCAACATAATAATTAATCATAACATTTTGCAATCCTGCAATTTCTGCCGAATATTCTTTTGCTTTGTATGTTGGTAAAGGATTTGTTATAGAAGGAAAAGTTATGCCTGTCATCGGAATTTCTTGCCATTCGCTTACACCGGCTCCTCCTGAGTATGTTCTTGTTACTACAGAAGTAGCAGTATGAACGCCCTCATCAACAAGGCGATACTTAAGTTTCACGGATTGCAATCCTGAATGGTCGTAAACGTATGTCCATACTTTAAAATCAGACGACATCACACCAACAGCATCCCATTCAACATCTCCCGGATTATATGGAAATCTTTGCGGGAGATAAATTGATGGTGGGGTAAGGTCAGAATAACTTCCACCCAATACATTTGCTGCAGCGGCTACTGCCAAGTTGCATGCTCTTGCAGGGTGAGAGTCCCACATCTCTGTTCCATCCCAATACCAATAGCAGCTTGTTTGCGCATTCAGATAGTATTTCCATGCATTTACTGTGTGTGCAGATGAAGGATTTACCTGTTGTGCAGTTTGAACAATGTTTTTTGCTGCTGTGATAATTCCCCAGCTGTTTCGGTCGGGGCTGTAATTTGGAGTACCATTATAATTGCCCGGGTCCCCATTCCATTTTTTAAACTCAGGGTCGCCGGAGTCGGCACCCACCCAACTTCCATCTTGAACATGAATAATATCATTTGGGTTGGGGGGAAACATTTCCAGGTAATCCTGTATTGTAGTGCAAACAAATCTACTTGATTGAGACCCCAGCCAGCTTACAAAATTCGAGAAATTTCCTCCGTAATATCCTTCAGAACCTCCACCGTAATTATCTCCGTCGTGGTGCAGTACTATCAATATTGGATGATTAGGATCTGTATTATAACTTTCAAGCTGACTCATCACATAGTCATAGTTTAATGCTCCAAATCCGCCTCTGCCGTCTTCATTACCGAGGTATCTTGATGCAGGCACTGCAATAATTTTTTTAGCAGCGCCGGTTTGAGGATCTATATATTGAACATATTTTGGTTGGTGAGCCCATCTTGCGGAAACAGGCGCCGGGCACCATAACCCGTTTAAGCTTGTCCAATCGTTTGGGTTTGGATTTAATATGTCTGCCTTATTGGGCCGCTTAACTCCCGTTCCATCTCCAACTGGAGCTCCAATAGATGCTCTCTCGAAATTGAAGTTATCTACCAAAGCCCATTCAATTCCTTCATCAACCAATGCGGGTATCATCCTTACAGAAAAGGCATTTTCAGGAGGAAATATACCTTTTGAATATGTGTAACTAGGGAAGTTGGTTGCAAATATATTCCTGTGGTCTTGTATTGATTTACGAATATCATAATAATCAATCAATCCCATCAATGGGTGGTGATAACCAAAGCCAACCAGGTCGATTCTCGGATTGTTTCTAACAGTTTTTTGTCCGGTTATATAATTCCAGTGAGATTTCCAGTTGTTGAAACTCCCATTGCAGGCATTGGCTGCCGCAATGTTGTTAAGATTTTCAACCAATGACCCCGAAAAACTAACTTGTGCACCAAAATTTCCAAATCCTGCATTAATACCCATTTGCACAGCATTTTTTGGCCAGTCGGTATAGGGCCCGACTCTCTGATTAAAAACATCATATAAGTTAAACGAATATGCACCGCTATTGGCTGTAGTAATAATGCTTTCGTAAGGCTTGTAAATAGGCTGATGCATGTGCCACAAAAAAGCAATGTAAATTTTAGGGTTTTTACTTGTGTCGGTTGTGTCGGTGCTTGCTTTAGAAACAATAGGCAATAATAGCGCAACCATTAAGGTTAGCAGTACTTTTTTCATTTTATAATCCTTTTAATTCCGCTGAATTCAAGTCACAAATGCAACTTTTTGTTTAATCAAATTTAATGATAAAAATTCAATTGGTGATAAGAACCCCAATTTTTTTCTTGGTCTGTTATT